>CEUK01006589.1_pt1 | contig 13350 bp, 9 predicted proteins | sample 356451 | NCBI WGS metagenome assembly CEUK01 (sample SAMEA2622843, study PRJEB7988) | marine metagenome | isolation source: saline water (ENVO:00002010), including
CACGTATGTTCAAAATGCTCCTGGAGAACATAAAGGGTATGAGTATTCAAGAACATTAAATCCAACAAGGCATGCATTAGAGAAAAATTTAGCGGCATTGGAAAATGGAAATTATGGGCTTACTTTCTCAAGTGGTTTGGCAGCAATGGATGCCCTTTTAAAAATATTTAAACCAGGCGATGAGATTATTTCATCAAATGACTTATATGGAGGCTCTTACCGTTTATTCACCAAGGTATTTACGGATTTAGGCCTAAAGTTTCATTTTGTTGAAATGGATGACCTTACCAAGGTTGAATCTTTAATCAACTTGAATACTAAAATGATTTGGATTGAGACTCCAACCAATCCAATGATGAATATTATTGACATCAAAGCCGTTTCTAATCTTGCAAAAAAGTACAATATTTTGTCGGCTGTTGATAATACCTTCTCCTCTCCTTATTTGCAGAATCCTTTGAGTTTGGGAGCAGATGTTGTTGTACACAGTATTACAAAATTTATTGCTGGGCATAGTGATGTAGTAATGGGGGCGATTGTTTTAAACGATACTGTTTTAGCAGATAAATTGTACTTTATTCAAAATTCATGTGGTGCCATTCCTGGTCCTCAGGATTGTTTTTTAGTCTTAAGAGGAATTAAAACTTTGCATGTTAGAATGGATCGTCATTGTGAAAATGCAGTTCAGGTGGCTTCTTTTTTAAAGAGTCATCCTAAGGTAGAAAGTGTTTTCTATCCTGGCTTATCTTCGCACCCAAACCATGAGGTTGCAGTGGATCAAATGAATGATTTTGGAGGAATGATTTCATTTATTACTAAGGGAAACAGTATAGAAGATGCAAAAAAAGTGATTACAAGTACTAAAATTTTTAGTTTAGCAGAGTCCTTGGGTGGTGTAGAGTCGTTGTGCGGTCATCCTGCTACCATGACACATGCTGCTATACCAAAGGAAGAAAGAGAAAAGTCAGGTGTTGTTGATGCTTTAATTCGATTGAGTGTTGGTATTGAAGATGTGGAAGATTTAATTGCAGATTTAAATCAGGCACTGGAAAAAATATAGGTTATGAGAGGAACAAAATTTTCGGTAATTGGAATGGGTAAATATGGCAGATCCATTGCCCAGATATTAAGTGATCGAGGTGCCGAGGTTATTGCAATTGACAATAGAGAAGAGTACATCGAAGAAGTTGAGGACATTGTCGCTTTGGCGGTTACCATGGATGCAACCGATGGAAAGGCTTTGGAGTCTCAAAATATTCATGAGAGCGATGCTGTTGTTGTTGCAATAGGAGCTAATTTTGAAGCCTTGTTACTGTGTTGTGTTCAGTTAAAAGAGCTTGGGGTAAAGAGGATAATTGCTCGGTCTAATGATGAGAATCAAAAAAAGATTCTTCAAAAAATTGGAATAGAGGAAATCCTTGAGCCTGAAAAGGAAATTGGAGTATTGGTTGCAGAGCAGCTAATAAATCCAAGTATTGTGTCGTTTTTGCAGTTGCCCGATGATTATGAGGTTGCTGAAATAAAACCTCCAAAAGATATCGAGTCACGAACCGTTGAAGAAATAGGCCTGAGAAGTAAGTACAGGTTGAATTTAATTACAATAAAAAGGTGTTTTGAAGAGGATAATGGAGATTCAGTTGAGGTAGTTCAGCATATTCTTGGAGTACCTACTTCTAATACCATAATTCAAGGGACCGACACGCTCATCGTGTTCGGAACCTCAAGAGATATAAAACGGTTTATCGAAATTAACAATTAAACTAATCTCTATTTTTTAATGATTTCAGTTGAATATACGGCACTACCTTCTTTTACTTTAAGGTAGTAAAATCCTGTTGGTAAATTCTCAAAAGAAATGGTTTGCATCTTTTCAATATTTCCTCGAGTTACCATTCTTCCTTGAGCGTCAAATAATGTCCATTTGGATCCATTTAGATCTTTATCGTTTACTTCAATTGTTAACTCATTGGTAACAGGTATTGGAAATAATTTTATTCCAATATTATCTAGCTCATTAAGTCCAGTGCATACATCTATATTAGCCATGACTTCAACTCTTGAGCTTGGACAGTCACTAACATCTTCTTTTACCTTCCAGTTATAGAAATAATAGTAATATTGGTTTTCAACTCCAGTCGCTGTGCTTTCATAAACTGAAGCAATATTTCCCACCTCAAAAGGGTAATTTGTAACATTGTTGTTTCTAAATAGATTTACGCTGCCTGAATTTATTTTTTCACAAGAAAGAGTGTATCCGGTTCCCATTTCAATGGACCAGTTTAGCATAACCGTACTCTTTCCATCAGGCAATTCGAAATTTTCATCGTAAACGACCACATCACTTGAGTTTTTTAGAACGAAATTTCGCTCACCAGCACCTTGAGCATATACATCAAAGGTCATTAAAACCATATCCTTTAACACACTAAATTTTATACCATATCCGCCAGCATGAAATCCGCCACTGCTTTCACTGGTGTCTGTTGCTGCTCCATGTACTGTTGTGTTTTGAGTTGAAGATTGTTCCACAAAAAATGATGTGTCGGAAGATAAAACAGATACAAAACTATCACCAGTGTGTATTGGCGTTTCATCACTTTGATTAGCAAACCATCGAATTTCATTTGCTGGATTATCTACTGTAAAAGTTACCGTCTCTCCAGGTGCACAAAATAATTGATTTTGTAGAGTTGGCGTTTCTGCTACATCTCTTGTTTCTACTGCAATTTCTTCAGATTCCACAGTGTCTTCGGAGTTTGTTATTCTAACGGAATAATTACCAGACTCAGTTGCAGTATATAATCTGGTTGTTGCACCCTCAATATCGATATTGTTTTTAATCCATTGGTAGCTGTAATCAGAATTATGTACAGCTTCTAAAACAACACTTTCGTTTGAACAAAACGATAATGCAGATTGAGCTGAAATTGCAGCATCAATTTGATTGGCTGTTTCATAGGTCGGTGCACTCCATGCGCCTCTCCCATAAGTTCCTGCATAAATTCTGTTATTGACTGAGCTAATAATTAATTCATTTACTCTAACATTTGGTAAATTGTCTTGAAAATCTGTCCATTCAGTCATCGAACTATTGATATAATAAACCCCACTATACATTCCAACATAAATTGCATTCGAGTTACCATCAGCAATTGCGACACAATTTGCAGATATATTTGGTAGGTTGTATTTCATTCCCGTCCATGAAGTTCCTCCATTTAGGGATAAATACACCCTACTGGATCCGCTTGTAGCTACTACAACTATGTCAGGGTTGGATGGATGTATGTCAATATCATTAATGGATCCCAGAGAAGTTGTAAGGCTTGTCCAGGAATTACCTCCATCTATCGATTTTGATAAATTTGATCCTTTTGCCGCAAACATAATGTCATGATCTGATTCAGCTACCTGCAGTTCATTACACTTTCCATTACCGTTTGGTGTTCCTAAATCAGTTCCTGTACCACTTCCAAATGAATATTTTTTTACGGCTGTGTATCCAACGTAAAATGCATCAGCATCTTCTGGGTCTTCGCAAACAGGAGTAACCCAATTTCCCTCCTCATCTTCTACATAAGAACGAGAAAGCCCTCCATTTGTAGTTTTGTACAGCCCCCCGTTTTGAGAGGTTCCCACTTGATTGTTAGAATTGAACCGACTTACGTAACCATCCATTCCATCGGCTCCCAGCCATTCTTGCCAACTGTAATTTGTTCCATATGTTGAAACTGTTCCATTGTCTTGTGCACCACCCAGTATTTTAGTAGGGTCAGTTTCTGAGATGTCTATTAGATAAAACTGCCGTGTGTTTAAACCAATACTTAAATCGGTGAATGAACTTTCTGAATTTTTTCCCACACTGATTCCACCATCAGTGCCTGTGTACAAGGTGCCATCTGCCCATTCTAATGAGTGTATATCTGCGTGGATGTATTTTGCCCCGGCACTACTATACGTCCAGGGTACATAGAGTGAAAAGTTATCTCCTCCGTCGGTAGATCGGTATAATTCCATTCCTCCAGTGTAAATTAAGTCAGGATCTTCATTAGAAACTGCTATGTCAATCCCATACCAACCATATCCCTCAAAATAATCAGTTTCACTTGTGTGAATTGAAGTGAAAGATGTACCCGAATTTGTCGATTTATACAAGTTGTCAAATTCGTTACCGTCTGTGGTTGTTAACCAAACGCTATTGGGTTCTGCTTCAGACACGGCAAGTCTTGAGTAAGTTCCCGATGGACCTTCGATTTCAGTAAATGCCAATCCATTATTTGTCGACTTTAAAAAGACCCTGCCAGAAGCATAAATAATATCAGAATTTGTTGGGTGATACTCTAAATCCAAAGAGTATTCGCTGCTTACAGTGGAAAATGAATTGCCACCATTTATAGATCTAAATATACCGTAAGTTCCGCATGCCATTACGATGGAGCTATCGTTTGGGTCAGGTTTTACGCGTACAGTTTTTGTTGAGGTTATTTTATCCCAATTCGACCCACCATCTATGGATTTGTATATCCCTTTATCCGTACCAATAAAGTAGGTTTGATTGTTGTGAGGAGAAATAGAAGCCGCTAAAACATCTAATGTTGTAAGATGGTCGGTAAGAGGAGTCCATGAGCTTCCTCCATCCAGAGTTACCCAAACTCCCCCTGTTGGGGCTCCAGCTAAAATATGGTTTGAGTTGGATGGGTCAACCGAAATACATTCTATTCTTCCTAAACCGGGATTCCAACTTGATGTAGGATTTCTCACAGAAGGACCAAGCTCAGTCCACAGGTTATTCTGTTTAGTGGTAAAGGAATGTCCTTTTAGTTTTGCATTTTTTTTAAATTTAAAAACCTCTATATCTGCCTGGTTTCTCCAACCAACAGAGTTGTTTTGATCAGCATCTTTTAATGCAAAGTACTCCCATCGTTTGTATTGCTTATATCCAGAACCTTTTCCTTTGTATTTGTTTTCAAAATATTTTTCAGCTTCTTTTTGGATTTCAGTTACAGAATAACCACCATTGTTTATCATTTCCCAATGTCTTTGGGCATAGGTAGTTGAGTAGGCTGAAATCAAAATAACTACAGAAATAATTACTTTCATATCTTATTTTTAAGGGTAGTTTGGTTTTTTGGTAATCCGCTCTTTTGTAAAACGGCTACATAATTTATCAAAAAAAAAATGATTAAAATATTTTTTCTCCATTTTAATGCTTTTTTGGACTATCGCAATTCTTTTTAGAGTGCAAATTAATTGAATTGAAATTTTGAGTTATTGGTTTATTTTCCATTTATGATTTTCCTACATAGCTTTTTTCTATTTTTGAACTATACCATGAGTAATAGTTTCGGTAAAAAGGATAGATTAAAAGGCAAGAAGGCAGTTTCTAAGATATTTGAAAACCCCAAGTGTTCAATTGGTTTGTTTCCATTTAAGGCGTATTATTCAATTTCAGCTTCAAAACAAGGAGAGTCGAAGTTTGGCGTTTCCGTACCTAAAAAGAAGTTTAAAAGAGCTGTTGATCGAAATAAAATAAAAAGGCTAGTAAAGGAGGTATTAAGGTTGAATAAGTTGATTTTAAATAAGGAGCTAGATAAACGAAATGTTTCAGTTCACGTAATGATTCTATTTAACGGAAAAAAAATACCTAGTTATAATTCGGTAGATGTTAAAATAAAAGAAATCCTAAAGCGTTTAGCAATAGGTGTTCAATCCTATGAAGAAAAATAAATACTACATTATTGTTGGAATATTAGCTCTGTTTTTGCTCAGTTTCTTGAAGACAGAAGATACTTCTGATCGATTTGAGATAGGTAAAAATCTAGATATTTTTACTGAATTGTACAAAGAGGTAAATAGGACTTATGTCGATGGTACCCAGCCGGGTGATTTGATGAAAACGGGTATTGACGCCATGCTCGAAAGTTTGGACCCATACACTGTTTATTACCCAGAATCAGATATTGAAAACTATAAGCTAATGACTACCGGTCAATATGGAGGTATTGGGGCCAGGATACGAAAAATTGATGATTTTGTGGTTGTTGGAGAACCGTACGAAGGCTTTCCTGCCCATAAAGCAGGTTTAAAGGCCGGTGATGTTATTTTAAAAGTCGACGGTAATTCAGTTAAAGGGAAATCAACCAGTGATTTGAGTAAAATATTAAAAGGCAATCCAGGAACAAGCTTAACTATGTTAATTCAGCGCCCAGGTAAAGAGCAAGAATTTGAAGTCACTTTTAAAAGAGAAAAAGTGCAAATTAAAAGTGTTCCTTATCACGGAATGTTAACCGATGAAATAGGGTATATAAAAATGAATAGTTTTACCCGAAATGTTTCTAAGGAAGTAAAAGATGCATTCTTTGAATTGAAGGAGAACAAGAATTTTAAATCACTTGTTTTTGATTTGCGCGGTAATCCAGGAGGGCTTCTTCATGAGGCGATTAAAACAGTTGAATTGTTTGTAGGAAGAGGTCAAAAAATTCTGGAATCGAGGGCTAAGATCAGTGAATGGACCGACACATATAAAACTATAAACCCTCCAATTGATAAAGAAATTGATATTGTTTTCCTGGTAGATGGTGGTTCAGCATCGGCAAGTGAAATTGTTAGTGGTGTTATGCAGGATTTTGACAGGGCTGTTGTTTTAGGTAGAAGGTCATATGGAAAAGGATTGGTTCAAGTAACGCGAAAATTAAAATACAACACGAGTGTTAAAGTCACCAAAGCAAAGTATTATTTGCCAAGTGGTAGATGTATTCAAGCGATTGATTACTCCAAAAGAAACCGTGAAGGAAAAGCAATAAAAACTCCGGATTCATTGCTGGCAAAATTTACCTCAAAAAATGGAAGAGAAGTTTTAGACGCATCTGGTATTACACCCGATATTATTGTTGACAAAAAGAAGTATGATAAGGTTGTAATTGCCTTATTGTCCAATAATCTAATTTTTAAATATGCAACAGAGTACGTTTTGAAACACGATACGATTTCTCCTGCTAATCAATTTAAATTAGATGATGCTGACTATAATGACTTTGTAGCGTATTTAAATGAGAACGAATATGATTTTGAAACGAGTACGGACAAGAGTATTGAGTTGTTAAGAAAAAAAGCTAAAAAAGAGAATGTCTTGGACAAGATAGAGAAGGACATAAATTTAATTGAACAAAAATTAATGGCCACAAAAAAAGAGCAGATTATCCAACAAAAAAAGCACATAAAAAAGCTATTAGAGATTGAAATTGCTACACGATATTATCTTCAAAAAGGAAAAATTCAAAATAATTTGAGTGACGATCGAGATATTGAGGAAGCCCTTAAAATATTATCTGAAAAGGATCGTTACAAAACAATTTTATCCGGAGAATAAAATTAAAGTGCTCAACAACAAAACAATTGCATTTTATGTTTTTTACGTAGGTCTTTTCGGACTTTCAGCAAGTATTCCTGTTTCAAAATTTGGCACATCTCTAGGGATGATTTTACTTTCTTTAGCATGGTTTCTGGAATGGAATTGGAAGGATAAGTTGCTTACGTATAAGCGTAATAAGCTATTCTTGATTTTATCGAGCAGTTTGTTTCTGATTTTTGTACTTGGTCTGGTTCATTCAGAAAACATTGCACATGCAATGAAAGATTTAAAAATAAAAGCACCGCTTTTTATAATACCTGTTGTTTTTGCTCTTTCGGGTATGGGAATAGAACGAAAGAAAATTATAATAGCTCTTGCTTTATTATCGGCATCGGGGATTGTCGCATCAATAATTGGTTTTGTTTCCTATTCAATAAAAATAAACCATGGCGAAATATTGGATTTACGAGCCATGTCTCCTTTTATAAGTTTGATTAGGCTTTCTCTGATTTTATGTTTTGCTTTTGGCTTTGTATTATGGGGACTAAATGCACTTCGTTCCAAATATAAGTGGTTCCTGATTATACTAAATCTCTGGATTGTTTACTTTGTTGTTGTTTCTGAGAGTTTAACTGGGATTATATTATTACCCATTGTTTCAATTTATTTTTTGTTCTTTATCCTGAAACGAGATTTTAAATTAGCAATTTCTCTATTCATTATCTTATTTGGTTGCGCCTTATGGATTGGTATTGAATTAAATAAAATAGGTTCTCTTGTTTTTACTAATCATAGTTCAACAATAGAAGAATATACATTAAACGGAAGAATATATAACCATAATACAAAGGTTCTTTTTCGTGAAAACGGGCATCTTATTTATGATAATTTCTGTGAGGAAGAGATGGAGCAAGAGTGGAATAAAAGAAGTGTCAAAAAATATAGCGATGTATTTAGAAATTATAAATACAGCTCTGTTTTAATTCGATATCTTGCGTCAAGAGGTTTGAGTAAGGATTCCGTTGGGGTTTCAAAGTTATCCAATACTGAAATAGAGGCAATTCAAAATGGGATTACCAATGTATACTACATTGATAGAAATCCATTATTTAAAAGACTTCATATTGGAATCATGGAATTGAAAGATGCTTATGAACACAATAGACATAAGGGACGATCTATAGCGTCCAGATTTATTTATGCAGCTACCGGATATAAAATTTTTAAAGATAATTTTTGGTTTGGTGTAGGTACAGGAGATGTTAAAGATGCATTTTTAAACGAGTACAAAAAAAATCCAAAATTAGAGGAGGGGTGTGATAAAAGGTCACACAATCAGTTTATAACCACTGCCTTAAGTTTGGGAGTTTTTGGATTAGTATTGTTCGTTGGAATTTTTATCGTACTATTAAAAAAATATTCTGGTTCATTGAATTACCTTTTCTTTTTGGGTCAAATTATACTGCTCCTGAGTATGTTATGGGAAGATACACTTGAAACACAAGCCGGAGTTGCTGTGTTTTCTGTATTGTTAAATATTTTTCTTTTTGAAAGAAAACTCGTTAAAACAGTTTGAAAACCATAATGAAGGATTGTTTATATTGCTAAAAAGGATGAATCAATTTTGTTTCACCCTTAATTGTATTGAGATTATAGGAGTTTCCTACTATTTAGCTCGTTAGTAACTTAAATCCTCTTCCGTGCATATTAACAATCTCTAATTTTGGATCAGCTTTTAAGTATTTCCTTAGTTTTGTAATGTAAACGTCCATAGATCGGGCATTAAAATAACTATCGTCTTTCCAAATCTTATTCAGCGCAACAGATCGCTCTAAAACATCATTTCTGTTTTCACACAATAACTTTAGTAAATCAGCCTCTTTACTAGTTAATTTTTGTTCATTGTTCACATTGTCTTTCAAAATTCTCCTATCATAGTCAAAATTCAATTCGCCCAATTCAAAATGTTTTAATTCAGTTTGTGTGACTGATTTTCCTTGTGTTCTTCTAAGAATTGCTTTTATTCTCAATAGTAACTCTTCCATAGAGAATGGCTTTGTCAGATAGTCATCCGCACCACTTTGGAATCCTTCAATTTTATCTTCCTTTAGAGACTTCGCGGTTAGGAAAATAATGGGAATTTGTTTATTGGTATTTCGTATTTCTTTGGCTAAAGTAAAACCATCTTTAATGGGCATCATTACATCTAATGCGCATAAGTCATATGAACCTTTTAAAAAGGCTTTTAGACCTTTGTCGCCATCTGTTTCCAGTTGACAATTATACCCTTTGGCAATGATGTATTCTTGTAATAATGATCCCAGGTTTGGATCGTCTTCAACTAATAAAATATTTGTTTTATTGCTCATCTTCATTAAGTTTAAATGGTAAATGGATACTAAAGGTGGAACCTTTTCCTATTTGGCTGGAGACTTTAACAGTTCCTTGGTGTTTATCTATTATTGCTTTTACATAACTTAATCCAAGTCCAAATCCTTTAACGTCATGGACATTTCCAGTAGGGACTCTGAATAATTTGTCGAATATTTTGGTTATGTTTTCTTTTGAAATGCCTATTCCATAATCTTTCACGTCAATAATAATTCCACTATTTAAATTTCGTGTTCTTATATGGATTGTAGGCTTTTTGGGAGAATACTTTATCGCATTATCAATGAGGTTGCTGATCACATTGGTAAGATGAACTTTATCGGCTGTAATAATTGGGATTTCAGCATTTAGTTCAGATGAAATAGAGCCTTTTTCCGCTTCGATTCTTACTTTAGCTTGGCTTATAACATTTCGTATTGTTTGATGAACATCCAATTGATACAATTTGAGTTTAAAATCGCCTTTATCTAATACAGCGCTTTGTAGCACATTTTCCACTAACGTTCCCAGTCGTTTGTTTTCTGAATTGATTACATTAACATAGTGTGTTGTTTTTTCAGTTGTTTTAGGAATGTCATGGTCATTTAAAACCTCGCATGCTAAGGAAATAGTTGAAATGGGCGTTTTTAATTCATGTGTCATATTGTTGATGAAGTCGTTTTTAATAACGGCAAGTTTTTTTTGCCTGACAACAGTGGCAAAAGTAATCCAGAAGGCAACTAAAATAGCGAGAATGAATATAGATGAAAGGGCTATAGCTGGACCAACCAAACCTAATAAATACCCTCTTTCTTTTGGGAAATAAAGGCTAAGTAGCTCATTGTTATTTCGGAAAAATGATTGTCCCTCAAAAAGTTGTACGGTGTAGGGAGAATTTAAAAACTTCTCTGTTTCTATTCCTTTTTCTTTTACCACTAATCGGTTGTTTGAAAATAAACCGATATGGAATTTAGTTTTTATTCCGTGGTTTTTAAGTTGTTTCTTTAATATTTCCGAAAGTACATGAGGGTTAATGTCTTCGGTTACCATTCTAAAATTGCCAAAAGGAGAAAAACTATAATGAAAGTTATTCAAAGAGGCTTTTAAATTATTTAAGGGGTTATTTGATGTCGTTTTGCTTGTGTTGAAAGATCTTTGTATTACGTTGCCCCTTTCATCTTTAACGATTTGTGTTGTTTTTTTAATGATTTTACCATCAGCAGTCTCAAAAACATTTTCTTCTTCCAATTCATAGGAAACTCCTTTCGACTTAAAATTGGTGTCTATTGAAGTGTGGGTTTTTACAGAGAAAACTACCCCATTTCCAATTTTTGTTTTTTGATTTCCGGAGATCCTTTCCAGTTGTTCTAACTTTTGCGTAGAAACACTCATTGCATGAAGAACGTTTTTTTGAAATTGTTGTTCTTCGAGTTCAATTGCGCTATTGAGCCAGTACCCCTGAACAACAATAATACCCACAAGAGCAACAGTCATTACCGAAACGAGAACTTTTAGATATTTTTCCTTCACAATATAAATTTAAAGCTAAAAAATAGTTAAGTGTTAGTGCTTAACTTTTTTTAACGATGAAGAACTCTGATGAAAAAGCTTGCTATTATGGGCCTTGATAAGGTTTGTGTTTAATTTTTGGAAATTAAATTGTATCAAACCCAGTATACTTTTGAAGTACTTCAGGGATTATGATGTCACCATTTTCATTTTGGTTGTTCTCGATTAGAGCAGCCATTATTCTGGGTAATGCCAATGCTGAACCATTTAAAGTATGTGCCAATTGCGGTTTTTCTTGCCCTTTTCTAAATCTTAATTTTAAACGATTACTTTGGTATGTTTCAAAATTGGAAACAGAGCTAACTTCTAACCATCTTTGCTGAGCAGTTGAATATACCTCAAAATCAAACGTTAGTGCAGAAGTAAGTCCCAAGTCACCACCACATAGTCTTAAAATTCTGAAGGGCAGTTTTAATTTTCGAACCAATTCTTTAACATGTTCGACCATGTCGTTTAGTACGTTGTAGCTTTCATTCGGATGAACAACTTGCACAATCTCAACTTTATCAAACTGATGTAACCTATTCAAACCTCTTACATCTTTGCCATAAGATCCTGCTTCTCTTCTAAAACAAGGCGTATAACCACAATTTTTCTTCGGTAGTTCTTCTTCATTTAGAATTACGTCTCTGTAAATGTTGGTCACAGGTACTTCCGCTGTTGGAATTAAATACAAATCGTCTCCAGTGACATGGTACATCTGCCCCTCTTTATCAGGCAATTGACCTGTTCCAATACCAGAGGCTTCATTGATCAATAATGGAGGGATAACTTCTGCATATCCTGCTTTGTCTGCTTCGTCTAGGAAGAAGTTGATCAAAGCTCTTTGTAAACGAGCCCCCTTTCCTTTATACACAGGGAAACCTGAACCTGTAATCTTTACCCCTGTTTCAAAATCAACTATGTCTTTTTCTTTCACGATTTCCCAATGCGGTTTTGCACCCTCATGAAGATTAGGTATGCTTCCTTCCTTGAAAACTTCTTCATTATCGTTTTCTGAACTTCCCGCTGGGACAGTTGTATGCGGTACATTAGGAATGTGATATAATAAATTTTGAAATTTTTCTTCAATTTCACTCAATCCCTCCTCCAAATTTTTCTGTTCGGTTTTTGTTTCTTGAACCTTAACTTTTGCAGTATTTGCTTCTTCAATCTTGCCTTCTTTGAATAAACTACCAATTGCTTTTGACATTTTATTTCCTTCGGCTCTTAATTCCTCTACTTTTGCAATTGAGGATCTTCTTTCAATATCAAGATCAATAATTTGTTGAACAAGTGTTTTTGCATCAAGATTTCTTTTTCGTAAACCTTCGATGACGTGTTCTTTGTTTTCAAGAATGTACTTTACCTGAAGCATAGTGGATGTGTTTATGGCAAAAATAAATTAAATAAAAGATTTTTTGGGCCCTTAATGTATAAATTAAAATGCAAAAAAAAAGGCCACTCACTTGAGTAGCCTTATTAATTTTTCAAGTGTTTCTTAAGCCTGAGCTTCGATGGAAACAAACGATTTGTTGTCTTTTTTCTTTTTGAAAACTACTGTACCATCCGTTAGGGCATATAGAGTATGGTCTTTACCAATACCTACATTTTCACCTGGGTGGTGTTTTGTTCCTCTTTGGCGAACAATAATGTTACCAGCAACAACTTGCTCTCCACCAAATTTTTTAACTCCTAAACGTTTTGACTGTGAGTCTCTTCCGTTGTCCGTAGATCCAACTCCTTTCTTATGTGCCATTTCTTAAAAATTTTATTAGTTAGCAGAAATTGATTCAATTGTTATTTGAGTGAACGCTTGTCGGTGTCCATTCAATTTTTGGTATCCTTTTCTTCTTTTCTTTTTGAAAACCAATACCTTGTCTCCTTTTACGTGTGAAACTACTTTTGCAGTAACTTTCGCACCTTCTACAGCTGGGGCGCCAACATTTACTTTCCCATCATTATCTACTAAAAGAACTTTGTCGAAATCTACTTTCGCACCTTCTTCAGCATCCAAACGATGAACAAAGATCTGTTGATCTTTCTCTACTTTGAACTGTTGCCCTGCTATCTCTACAATT
>CEUK01354154.1_pt1 | contig 13341 bp, 11 predicted proteins | sample 356451 | NCBI WGS metagenome assembly CEUK01 (sample SAMEA2622843, study PRJEB7988) | marine metagenome | isolation source: saline water (ENVO:00002010), including
TAATGATGGACAAATTTTAAGAGATTCAAAAATTGGTATTAAAGACATGTAAGCATCCGTACAGTATTTTAATGCACATGCAGATTCAATCATAGGAACTAATATTTCATTCACACCTATTTGAAAAGCTTCATATAAATCTCTTTTTGCGCAAGGACCTCCTACTTTAAGTTTTAGAGGCACGCCACTACTTGAACATAAATCAGATAGTATGCCTAGCTCATTTATTCTTGTGCCTTCAGCTTCAAATTCTGCTTTAATAGCTCTTAATCTTTTTGAAGATTTGAGAGCAATAATTTTTTTCTCTAATTGAAATAATGTTTGATTCATATCATTTATTTTCTAAATAATTTATGAGATTTAACTCTCTAATATTTAGATTATTATATTTGTAAATTAAACATTCTTTTATTTGACGCATTACTCTTAATTCTAAAGATTGTGAATAAGAGATTTCTTTGAAAATTTGATCATTTTCAGAATTTGATTTGATAGTAAAAAGACCTGTTTTTACAAAGTCTGGCGATAAATGCATTTCCCTCATAAATCTAAAAGATTTTTTTGTTATGTCGCCAGAGACAGAAAATCTAAAAGATTTTTTTTTAATATAATTTATCTTATTTAATATCAGTAAGTTAATTTCTTTTTCGAAATTTTCCATTTCAAATTCTTCACTTGTCACTAATCCAATAGATTTTGTTATTGATCTTCTATTGAAATTAAAAATTATATTTTCTTTAGTAAGGAATTTTGGGAGATTTAGTTTATTTAGATCCTCCAAGAACTTTAAACCATTTATTGAAGATATGTTTATAAAAATAAATTTGTTTTTTAGTGAGTAAATATCTTTTATAAAAACTTTTTTTAAGGCAATAAAAATTTTTTTAATAGCATATAAAGATTCTATCATTGGGAACTCCAAAGCATCTGCAAATATATTTTTTGAATCTTGCAAATCTCTTATTGACTCTGGTCCACCAATCATTTTACAGAAATAAAAATTATTTAATCTTGAATAATTTCTTAGCATTAAGTCTTCTGCAAAAGTAATTTCAAAATCATGCTCACTTGAATTTAAGAAAATTTCTTTATTTTTTACCATATAAATATTTAATTTTTTCTTTATCTATTTTAGTAAAAATAAAAATTAGAAAATATTATCGAAATGATTTGAATCAATTTTAATTATTAAAATAATTTAAGCATTTATAAAGAATAAAGATAATTTTTTAATATAAATATTCTTTTAGGAAAACTATTAATAAAACTTCTTAAATAATAAACCTATAGAATATTTAAAAAATCATAAAATACTATCAATTTATAACTAAGAAATAAAATATTTACTTAGATAAATGAAATTCTGTATATTTTTTATTCGCAGATAGCATAATTATTAAATTATATAGGAGCTATATTTAAAAATCGCTTGATATGAGAAAACATACTAAGTAGTAAATTACTTTTAATTATAAGGAAAAATATTTTTCATTTTGGATACTTTAATCCTGCTAAAGAAGACATTTTAAAAAGGAAGCTTATCTATTTAAAAAAGTTTGGATTCTTATTTTGACTAAAAACTAATATTATTTGCAATTATTAATGTTTTATCATAGATAAAATAATTATTATGCAGTGAATGAAATTTAACTTTTAAAGAAAATTAATCGAATTTTGATAAATGTATTAAATCCTTAAAAGTAATAAATAACTAGAAATAGTTATCACCAAATTTTTCTCGATCCACATTTTCTAAACTCCTTTTATTAATGATCATGTTTTAAATACTAATTCTGATAAGAATAAAATATTTATTTAATAAGGTTCCATTCTTAAAAACAATATAAAAAAATTATTAATTCATCAAATATCATTAACTTTATTGTTGTAATTTTTATAATAGATATATATACATAATTTAAGTAAAATTCTTTTGAAATTAAATCAATGAGGAAGACAGAATGTGAAATTGTAATAGTAGGTGCTGGAATGGTAGGGCAGAGTTTAGCTTATCAACTTTTAGAAAGAGGGATATCAAATAAAATTATTATTATAGAAAAAGAAAATTTGATTGGTTTACATTCTTCTGGAAGAAATAGTGGAGTACTTCATGCAGGTCTTTACTATAAGCCAGGCTCATTAAAAGCAAAAGTTAGTGTAAGTGGTGCAAGAAGATTAAAAAATTATATTTTAGAAAATAAACTTTCTATTAACAATTGTGGGAAAGTCATTGTACCGACCGAACCTTATCTTGATCCTCAGATTGATGTTTTAGCTGAAAGAGGTACTAAAAATGGAGCCAAGGTAGAGTTCTTAGATGATAAACAGCTGGGTGAAAAAATTCCTCATGCTAAATCCTCATCTGGCAGGGGATTATGGAGTCCCAATACATCAGTTGTTAAACCTAAAGAAGTAATGGAATCTCTACAAAATGATTTAATTGCAAAGGGTGTTCAATTTAAAATGGGATATATAATTTCTGAAGTTGATCAGCTTAGTAATAAGATTCGCTTTACCAATGGAGGGGAATTAAAATACGATTACTTTTTTAATTGTGCAGGTCTCCAAGCTGATAGGCTGGCTCATAAATTCGAGATTGGTCTTGACTATATTCTTCTACCTTTTAAAGGGTTATATTGGAAAATTAAAGCTGAATGTCCCATCTCAATATCAACAAATCTTTACCCAGTACCAGATTTAAAATTCCCTTTTTTAGGAGTTCATTTTACGCCCAGTGCTGATTCAAAGCCTGAAATATTCATAGGTCCTACTGCTACCCCTGCTTGGGGAAGAGAAAATTATAATTTTTTAGATGGGTTGGAGCCATTAATGGCAATTAAAAATATTTCAATACTAGCAAGTCAATACATTCAAAATAAAGGAGGATTTCAAAAATATGTTAATGAACAGGCATTTCAATCTTTTCAACCATTTCTAATTAAAGCTGCTAAGAAGTTAATACCCTCTTTGAAGTCAGAATTTATTGAACCAAGCAATAAGGTTGGCATTAGAGCTCAATTATTTAATTTAAAAGAAGGAAAGTTAGTGGATGATTTTTTATGCATTAATGGTAATAATAGTACTCATGTTTTAAATGCAATCTCCCCAGCATTTACTGCAAGTTTTGAATTAGGCGATCTTATAATTGATAGATCAAAATTATTTAAAAGTTAAATATTAAATATTTTGAAAAATTTATTCTTTTATTTTTTATTATTTATTTAAAAAGTATTCGATTTCTTTAATAATTTCTATCCCTTCTTCTATTCTTGTAAGAGTATTAATTGGATTTTCTCTTGATTTACAAAATTCAGTAAAAGCTTCCACTTGATTATAAAAACCTGGTTTAAACCCGAAATTACAATAAGATTTATTTGTTTCTCCAAATACTTGATAATATTTTCTAACGTTATTTTCTAAATCAATTTCTGAGTTTAAACCTATTATTTCTTTTGATTCCTCTATCGGCTTTAATATTAAAGAATTCTTATCTCCCTTAACTTGAATAGATGTATTATTATATTCATCAATGTTTATAGTAAGAATAACGATATGACCTTCAGAAGTAATTGTATTAAGAAGCGCTGATCCATTAATAAATAATTTCTTGACATTAAGAGTTTTTTGTAAATTTAATTTGCCAAATACTCCTCTTAAAATGCTTATTATGTGACAAGAATTGTTTATGACATTAAATGGCCTTTGAGTATTATCATCTTCAAGTTGTGGGTTTAATGGTTCTGGAATATTAACATTCACAATGCAAGGTTTTGTTTGAGATTTTACGAAACGCTGCAAATGACTATAAGAATTATAAAATTTTCTATTATACGCAATAAATATATTGTGAATTCCTTTATTCAACTCCTCTAAATCAACAGATTTTAATTGACCAGGCTTCTCAATTAATATATTTGTTGGAGGCAATTTGTTTAGCCATTTTAGATCTTCTTTGGCAGGAATAGAAATTATAATTCCATCATAATCAAATTTAGTTTTATTGAAAATACTTATATCAGATGAGAATTCTGCATTATATTTTTTTGCTAGCTTTACATGTGAGTCCGAATTGCCAGTAGCAAATGCGAGCTTTATTTCATGGCCTTGTTTATTTAATATACTTGAATATTCATGGCCTATTTTTCCGCAACCAACAATAATAAAGCTTGACATAGTATATTTTGTAATATTAACAATGAAATAAATAATATATTAAAGTAAGTAGATGAAAAAAAACGAATTAAACAAATATTTAAACAAATTATCTATTTTAGTTTTATCCTTTAACAAAGAATTAAGTATTCGCGCACTAGTAAATTATTGGAGTAAATATCCGGTGGAACTTATAATTTTGGATGGTTCATATCAGAAAATTAATTTGATTGAAAAAGATGACCATCATCCAAATTTTAAATTGTCCTATTACTACGAACCAATATCATATTCTGAGAGAATAAAAAAGGCTACTTATATTGATAGAAGAGAATACAGTTTACTCTCTGCTGATGATGAGATTTTCCTTCCGAGAGGTATTGCAAGATCGATTAAGTTTTTAGAGGAAAACATAGAATACAATTCATCTATTGGTCAATGTTATCGTGTAATTAAAATAAGGAATAATTTAAAAATAGGAAAAATATACCAAAAATTAAAGGCTATCAATGCTACTCAAAAATATAAAAATATGGAGGATAGAATAGTTAGTTACTTTAATAATTATGTTTGCGCAACTTTTTATTCTGTGATGAGAAGCTATGCTTGGAATAGGAACTTTAGTAATAGTTTTTCTATATCAATTTCATGTCCATTCGCTATTGAGAGAACACTTGAATTCACAAATATAGCTTATGGCAAATGTCATGTTCATAATACTGTCTCATGGATAAGAAATGGTATAAATAAACCTAATTATGATTTATTTGATAGATCTAAGACTTTAGATTGGTGGTTGAAAAGTAAATCTGTTAAGAAAGAACATGATGATATTAAGAAATTAATGAGTATTTATGGAGTCGAGAAGGAAAATATATCTACAATATTTTCACAAATTTTTAAAGAACCTAAGAGAAAATCAGTAATAAGTCAAATAAAACAATTTTTAATATCCAGAAAAATTTCTAGGAAAATAATAAATATAATAAGATTATTTTTTAATCTAATTATGGGAAATTCGTTTAATAGAGGAAAATTAAAAAAAATTGATGAGTTTGTATCTTTGAATAAAGGTGAATTAAATAATATAAATAAATTTATATTAGAAGAACAAGGTGCAAATAAATAATTTCAAAATTTTTAATATTTTTATATGTAAAATTAAAACCTTTTTTACTTTATTAAAATGATATTAATTATTATAATTGGAAATATTAAAAATTTAAATGTCTTCTTGTTTTATAATTGCTGAAATCGGCATAAATCATAATGGAGATTTAGATATTGCAAAGAAACTAATAAAGCTTTCAAAAGAATGTGGATTTAATGCAGTTAAATTTCAGAAAAGGGATATTAATATTGTTTATAAAGAAGATTTCCTAAATTCATACCGGGAAAGTCCATGGGGAAAAACACAACGTGAGCAAAAGAATGCTCTTGAGTTTTCTCTTTCTGATTACTGGGAAATAAACGATTATTGCAAAGAAGTTGATATTGATTGGTCATTCTCTTCATGGGATGAAAATAGTCAAATTGAAATGAGAATATTTAATACAAAGTGGAATAAAATAGCATCAGCCATGGCAGTAAATCATAAGTTTGTAGATTTAGTTGCATCAGAAAAGAAACATACTTATATGTCTACAGGAATGATGACATTAGAGGATATTCAACGTTCTTTAGATATCTTTAATAAACATAAATGTCCAGTTACTTTAATGCATACAGTAAGTACCTACCCAGCTAAAGAATCGACACTTAATCTTCGATGTATTAAAACTTTAAAAGAAAGGTTTAATATCCCCGTAGGATATAGTGGACACGAATCAGGGGTTTCACCATCTGTAATGGCTGTTGTTCTTGGCGCTGAAGTTATTGAAAGACACGTTACTCTGGATAGGGCAATGTATGGGAGTGATCAGTCAGCGTCCCTAGAGCCTTCGGGAATGAGATCACTAGTAAATACCATAAGAAAAGTTGATAAATGCATGGGGGATGGAGTTAAAAAAATTATTGAAGAAGAAAAGGCGATAGCAAAAAAATTAAGATATTGGAATGACTAATAATAAGGATATTAAAACTTACGTTTTTGATATTGATGGAACTATTTGCACTAATACTTTCGGAGAGTATGAAAAGGCTAAACCATTTTATGAAAGGATAAAAATTATAAATAATTTATTTGAAAAGGGTAATAAAATAATAATGTTTACTGCAAGGGGTTCAACTACAAACATCGATTGGAGAGAATTAACTGAAAAGCAATTAGATAATTGGAAATTGAAATACCATGAGCTAAAACTAAAAAAACCATATGGTGATGTCTATATTGATGATAAAGCGATAAATGATAAGCACTTTTTTATTGACGGGGATTATAGTAATTCTATTTTTGAAAATTATTACTTAAATTTTATTAAGGTCTTAAAGGAATTTTCAAAAGATAAAAACATACAAATTAATTTAGAGAAAGTTGCAAAGAGTATCTATAAAAGTTTTCTAAATGGCGGTAAGCTTATTATTTGTGGCAATGGTGGGAGTATGAGTGATGCATTGCATATTTCAGCTGAATTTGTTGGCAGATTTAAGGAAGAAAGAAGACCTTTGCCATCAATTGTTCTTGGATCTAATCAAAGTACACTTTCATGCATAGCTAATGATTATTCATTTAAAAAAGTATTTAGCAGGGAACTAGAGGCTATTGGAAATAAAAAAGATAAACTACTTCTCATATCAACAAGCGGTCAAAGTGAAAATATAATTGATTGCTTAGAAAAATCTAAAGAGATGGGTATAGAATCTTTCTTGTTAACTTCTATAAAATATCAAAATCAGTCAGATGATCCTAATATTACTATTAAGGTTAATAGTTCAGAAACAGCCACAATTCAACATATGCATATTTTCTTTGGTCATATAATTTGTGAATTTATTGAAAAATATATTAAAAATCAATCATGATTCTCGACAATAATATTGGCTTTATGCAAGGAAGGTTACTTCCTAAGAAATCTTCAGAATATCAATTTCATCCTTTAAATTGGGAGGAAGAGTTTAAAATAGCTAATTTGCATAATATAAAAATAATAGAATGGATTGTTGATAAAAGAAGCTTTGAAAAAAATTCACTAATGAGTGAAAATGGAAGAAAAAAAATTATTTCTGCAAGTGAAAAATACAATATAAAAATTGATTCAATATGCGCAGATATTTTATTAGAAAATTCAACTGATAAGACTAAAGATTATTGCCTTTGGGAATCTTACTTTTTAAGAATCTTAGATGCTGCTTCAAAAATCCAAGCCAAAATTATTGTAATCCCATTAATTGAAAATATGTCTCTAAAAGATAAAACTGTTTTTGATAATATTATTCATTTAATAAATAATAATCTCACAATATTAAAGAAATTAAATATTAAGTTGGCTTTCGAATTAGATTTGCCACCAATTAAAGTTTCAAAATTCCTTGAGATTCTAAATGATGAATCTATTGGCATTAATTATGATATTGGTAATAGTGCTTCTTTAAATTTTAATATAAAAGATGAATTTGATTGTTATTCTTCAAAAATTATAGATATTCACGTAAAGGATAGACTTAAAAATGGCGGTCCATGTTTGCTTGGAACAGGTAACGCTAATTTAAAAATTGCCGCACTTGAAATTCAAAAATTAAATTTTTCTAATCCAATAATTTTTCAGGCTTATAGAGATAATGAAGGATTAGAATTGGCTCTAATTCAAAAAAATTGGTTTTTATTTCTTTTGAAAAATAATTTTCAAGTCTAATTAATATTATGGATTGTTTAATTCCAGCAAGGGGCGGATCAAAAGGAATTCCTAATAAAAATATTATTGAATTAAATGGTATTCCTCTGATAGCATATACAATTCATGTTGCAAAAAAGTCGAATCTTATAAATAAAATCTTTGTAAGTACAGATTCAGAAGAGATAGCAGAAATTGCAGAGTCTTTTGGTGCAACTATACCCTTTATTAGGCCAAGTTATTTGGCTACTGACAATGCTAGTGATGTTGAAGTTTTTAAACACTTTATTGATGAATCAAAAAAATTAGGTATACAAATAACAAATAATATTGTGCATCTTAGACCAACAACGCCTGGAAGAGATATTGCGGAAATAGATAAGGCAATATTAAAATTTGAGGAATTTCCTGAAGCGACATCCTTACGTTCAGCACATATCTCAAATACAACTCCTTATAAGTGGTTTAAGGAAGATGATGGTTTTTTTAAACCTTTAATAGGAAGTGAAAGTAATTTTGAAATACAAAATATGCCAAGACAAAATTTTCCTAGTTCTTTCATTCCAAATGGTTATGTTGATATTGTAAGAGCAAATCTTATAAAGACATTTAATATTTTTCATGGAAAAAAAATAAAATCATATAAAACTAAATGGACCATTGATATTGATGACTTTCAAGATTTACAATTAGCGATGAATGATCCCCTTATAGTAGGATTATCAAAAGAAATTTAAGATGGATTATTTATCTACTGTTTATTCAAGATTAGAGAAGCCAAAAACCACCTATCCTAAAAAGCTTGCCTACAAATTATTTAAAGACTATATCAAAAGAAAGGATGGTAAGTTCCTTGAAGTTGGATGTGGAAATTGCGATTTACTAAATGAATTTTCTAAAATAGGTCTTGATGTTGTTGGTACGGATTTACTTAAGACTGCAGGAAAAGAATATAACCATATCAAGGTTTATCAAAATAATATTGAGCTGGAAAAGTTACCTTTCTCTGATGAATCAATTGATTATATTTTTAGTAAATCAGTTGTTGAACATATCTATAACCCTCAAAAATATTTTGAAGAAGCATATAGAGTTTTAAAAAAAGGAGGTGTTTTAATAACTCTAACTCCTGATTGGGAAGTCCAAAAAAATAAGTTTTTTGATGACTGGACACATAAAACTCCTTTTAGTATTGTAACAATGAATCGCTTATATAATCTGGCAGGCTTTAAATTTAACGAAGTAAAATATTTTAAACAACTTCCCATCTTATGGAATAGTAAGATACTTTTATTAATTTCAAATATTTTGGCTCCCTTAATTATGGAGAGAGAGAAGAGTAAATTGAGATGGATTAGAGAAAGACAAATATTAGGCGTGGGTTTTAAAAAATGAAGATTCTTTTTTTAGGTTTAGGAGGTGTTGGTCAAAGACATCTAAGAAATATCGATTTACTGAGTAAGACTGAAAATGAATATATAACCTTTTCTAAACGTAAAAGAAAATCTTTAATAACTAACGATTTAAGAGAATTAAATAATGTTGATATTTTCGAAAAATTTAATATAAAGGTTAAAAAAAATATTCAAGATGCATTTTTGGAAAAACCGGATCTAACTGTCATATCAACCCCAAGCTCTTTTCACTATGAACATGCAAAGTATGCACTTAACTCTAACTCGAATGTATTTTTAGAAAAACCAGCTACTATTTCTTCAAATGACTGTAAAGATCTAATTCAGATAGAAAAGGCATGTAAGAAGAAAATTTCTGTTTCCTTCCAAATGAGATTTACACCTTGGATAAAAAAAATTAAGGAAATTATAAATTCTAATAAATATGGGAAAATTGCCTATGTAACATCTATTGTTTCTGAATATATGCCTTCATGGCATAAATATGAGGATTATAGGGAATCATATGCATCACAAAAAATTTTAGGAGGTGGTGTTACTTTTACCCAAATACATGAGATAGATTACCTTTTTTATATATTTGAGAATCTTAAATTTGTTCATTCCATATCAGGTAAATTTAGCGAACTAGAAATAGATGTAGAAGATACATCTATTTCAGTTCTTAAAAGTAAAAAAGAGAACTATTTCTTCCCCATCAATTTAATTCAAGATTATTTGGGCTCACCAAAAAGGAGAGAATTAATTATCCAATTTACAAATGCAAAATTATATTGCGACCTTATTAAAAGTAGCATTATTATTTATAAAGATGGAATAAAAGAAGCCCAGTTTGATTTTAAAGATTTTGAGAGAAATAATGCATTCTTAGATCAAATGCAACAATTTATAGATTCATTGCCTAATAGTAAATTAAAAGCGCCAGTATCACTAGATGAAGCATTGATTTCTATTGATTTAGCTGAAAAAATAAAATTGAATGGAAATTCAATTATCTAATATTTTAAATATTTTTAAATTAGTATTAATAAAAATAAAAAATAATAATTTAGGATTTATCTATATTTTTTTAACCAATTTTTTTATGTAAGAAAAACTTTATTACTAAAATTAATTTATTTCTAAATAACATTACACATATTTATCGAGGTATATAAAATTTCTTTCACGAGTAAGGATAAATTATCTATTGAAATAATTAAAGGTAATTAATTTCTATTTTCATTCTAATAATCATAAATATTTTCCCTGATTGATATTATAAAAAAAGTCAACCACTTAAATATTATCAATAAATTATAAAGAGTTTAAGCATATCAATAATTCTTTTTATTTATAAAACTTGGATAGTTTTTTATATATTAACTATAGTTTAAAATTTTAAAAATTAACAAATCTATGAATTTTTTAAAGGTATCTTTTAAAAATTCTAGAATCAAAATTAAGGTTAAAAGAATCTTATAATTCTTTATCCTATTTAATTTCATAAAAATCGATATTAATTATTCATTCATGTTTGATAAAAATTTTTGTACCAAGTTATAAATTTATCAATACCATCTTTAATACTAGTTTCAGGTTTATAGTTAATCCACTTTTCAAGTTTAGAGGTATCGGCAGAAGTATATGGAACATCTCCCATTTGCATTGGGAGATAATTGATTTTCGCTTTAATATTGAGGCAATCCTCTATAGTATTTATGTAATCCATAAGTGATCTTGGCTGTGAATTACCAATATTAAAAATCTTGTAAGGACTCCAACTAGAGGAAGGATCAGGATTATTTTTATTAAAGCTTGAATTTTTTGTAGGAGGTTTATTAAGTATTTTTATAAGGCTTTCTGTTATATCGTCAATAAAAGTAAAATCTCTAAACATATTTCCTTTATTGAAAACATTTATTTTTTCTCCTGCAATCATGGACTTAGTGAAAAGAAAAAGTGCCATATCTGGTCTCCCCCATGGACCATATACTGTAAAAAAACGTAATCCAGTTGTTGGTAAAGAAAATAAATGACTATAAGAATGCGCCATTAATTCATTTGCTTTTTTTGTTGCGGCATAAATACTGACAGGATGATTAACCCCATCTTTCTCTGAGAAAGGGTAATTAGTATTACCTCCATAAACAGAACTGCTTGAAGCATAAATCAGATGTTCAATACTATAGTCTTTACATAATTCAAGAATATTACCAAAACCAACTAAATTAGAATTTATATATATTCTTGGATTCTTAATAGAAAATCTTACTCCAGCTTGGGCTGCTAGATTAACAACTTTTAATGGTTTATGTTCCTTAAATATATTATTTAAAGAGGTGAAATCTTCTAAATCCTTTTTAAAAAATATAAATTCTGATTTATATTTACTTGAAGATTTATATAATTCTTCTAATCTTGCATGTTTTAAAGAAAGATCATAGTAATTATTTAAATTATCAATTCCTATAACGCTTTTTCCCTCTTTTAATAGTCTTTGAGATAAGTGGTATCCAATAAAACCGGCGGCACCAGTAACAATTATCTTCATAACATTCTTAACGTAAGCACTAAAAATAATTTAATAATAAAACTTTAATTTAAAAAAGAATTTTTAGAATTTTTATTATTAACTTTATTTACATAATACTTATCTTTGGCAGATTTAATAGCCTAAATTTATATTCTTATCAAAATTGCTAGGAAAGATTAATTAATACTCACATCTTTTTATTTAAATACTTAATAATTCCTAGCCTTAACTAATTTGCATTTAATTATTATAGTGGTTCAAAGTTTCCTTTTAACTTAATAATAGGCACTATTCGAGGAATGGAAATAGTCTATATAAAAATTTTTTTGAAGCCGAATTGATTTTAGATTTAAGTATTAAATAACTTTTTTTCTAATAATTTTTTTAATGTAGAGATTATATTTCTTAATTTAAAATTTTAAAGAAAAGATATTTATTTCGCCAAACAGGATATTGATAACAGTTTTAAAGGAAACCCTAAAAAAAGTTAGACAAAAAGATTTTATTATTATTCTTTTTGATAAAATATTTATTATAGTTAGTCTTATAAAGTGAACATTGCGCCTTGGCCTTCATACGATGAAGAACAAATAAATGCAGCTAAAAATGTTCTTGTTTCAGGAAAAGTAAATAAATGGGTAGGAACAGAATGTGATTTATTCGAGAAAGAATATAGTAATTGGTCTGGTTCTAACTATTCAGTTGCAGTTTCTAATGGATCCTCTGCTTTATCCTTAGCTTATTCTGCGATAGGTTTGAAAGAGGGTGATGAATTTATTACAACTCCTAGAACTTTTATAGCGACAACTTCATGTGGGGTAATGTTAGGAGCAAAACCAGTATTTGCTGATGTTGATAAAAATAGTGGTTCAATAACAGCAAAAACAATTGAACCTTTAATTAATAAAAAGACTAGAGCAATTTCATTAGTTCATCTTGGGGGTTGGCCAGCTGAATCAGAAAGAATATGTAATTTAGCAAAATCATATAATCTATTTGTTATTGAGGATTGCTCTCAAGCACATGGTGCAAAAATAGGTAATAAACATGTTGGTACTTTTGGGGATATTGCTACTTGGAGTTTTTGTCAAGACAAAATTATTTCTACAGGTGGTGAAGGTGGAATGGTTACTACGAATAATAAAGAATTATGGACTAAAGTTTGGTCATTAAAAGATCATGGTAAGAATCATCGTTTAATTAATACTTTCCAAAAAAATAAAGGTTTTAGATATATTCATGATTATATTGGAACAAATATGCGTCTAACAGAATTTCAAGCATCAATAGGCAGAATTCAGCTGAAATTAATGCCAAAATGGAATAAACTAAGATCTAGAAATGCAAATATATTATTTGATTCTTTAAAAGACTTTTCCTCTTTGAGAATTCCTTATCCTAGTAATACAATTACTCACGCATGGTACAGATTCTATACCTATGTGGACAATACTAAACTAAATGATGGTTGGGATAGGGATAGGTTGAT
>CEUK01027488.1_pt1 | contig 13324 bp, 9 predicted proteins | sample 356451 | NCBI WGS metagenome assembly CEUK01 (sample SAMEA2622843, study PRJEB7988) | marine metagenome | isolation source: saline water (ENVO:00002010), including
TGAAATTGTAGGGCTGTCTGTAGACGAAGGAATTACTAATTATCGTTCTAAATCGTTGGAATGTGCAGCCTCGGAATGTAATAAGCTAGAAATTCAACTAGAAATATTCTCATACAAAGAATTAATAGGAATTACTTTAGGTGAATTACTAATTGAAAAACCACCTCAAGGCTCTCCATGCTCACCTTGTGGAATATTGAGAAGAAGATCACTTAACCAGATGGCAAACCGAGTAAATGTAGATTGTTTAATTCTTGGCCACAATCTTGACGACTTTGCACAGACTGTTTTAATGAATCATGCAAGAGGCGATATTGCTAGATTATCGCGAATGGCACCTCATAAATTTGTTCAAAGGGGCTTTATCCCTCGACTACTACCATTGAGAAGACTTCCTGAACAAGAAGTATATCTATATTCCATACTAAAAGAAATGGAATTTCACGATGGGGATTGTCCACATTCTGGCGGAGCTCAAAGGAATACATTTAGAGAAATTTTGATGAAATTAGAAAAAGAACAACCAGGGACAAGGCATTCTTTACTTAATGGAATGGAAAAAATACGGGAAAATATGCAAAAGCCAGAAGACTTAATCCCATGCCCATCATGTGGCGAACCTTCAGGTAGCCATGAACCATGCGTATTCTGCAGAGAATTCGCCACATTTACAGCCTAATTGCAAGCTAATGAAAATGTAAAGCTCACGCTAATAACTCTAATTTATAGATAAGAGGAGCGTAAGGCTCCTCTTACTACACTTTGTCCTATAATTCCTTATTCTTCTTTTTGCCTTAAAGCTATTCCAATAGCTGCTAAAAGACCGCTAATGGACATACTTAGTAGGGACAATCCGAAGGATGGAACTGTGTTTACTTCTTTGACAGCTGTTATTGTTACAGGATATCTATTGTTGTTTTCGTTAGATTCGGAAACTGTATCTTCTGTATCAACTGCAAGATAGAAGTCGTATGATCCAGTGTTTTGATCTCCTGGGCCTGCTGACATTCCTAGCTCGCTTGCTTTAGCTGCAAATGCGATATACTTCTTGTTACCTACTGAAACTATTTCAGCTCCATGAGCTGTGGTCTTTGTTTCATCTATGGCCCAACCTGAGCTGGTCCAGTAAAGACCTACTTGAACTCCCAAAGGATTACTTTCGAAATCAAGAAGGCCTACTCTAAAGGTACCTACCGTTTCAGTTCCTGTATTTTCTACTTGGAACATGAATCTGAAGTATTCATCTTTTTCACAAGGGTTATTGCCTGCCGGATTGTTAACACAACCTGTCTTTTTGACCCAGCCTGCACCAGATTCTCCGAAGCCCGTTGCGTGAGATATGTATCTTACATCGCTGCCTATTGAAAGGTCTGGTTTTGCAATAATCATTGTAGCTTGCCCGTCGGAATCTCCACTAGTAAACGTGTTATCATAGTCAGACCATGATCGTGCATCAGCTTGGATACTGTAGGTTCCTGGAGGTGCCCATTGTGCATATCCAATTGTAACATCAATGTTCACAGTCATAACTTGACCTGGACTTACAAAATTAGCTGCACTAGGTTTACTTGGCTTGCCTTCTACGGCATTCCATGAAGTCTTAGTTGGATTGTTGATATCCCAACCAGTCGGTAGACCGACTTCAACTGTACCACTTGGCCATCCAATTTGTCCATCTGAATTGATGTAAGCTGTTTGATCACCACCAGATAAAGCATCTCTGCCATTACCCCATGAACCACTGATTGGCTTAACTGCAACGTACGTTTCTCTTTCTGTTTGAAGAACAGAATCCATGATTGCCATAGTTCCATCAAACAATTCAACGAATGAATTGTCTGGAGCTGTAAGAACAAAGTCTACTACTCCTGAATCTGATGAAGCTCCAAAGTTATTGACCTTCACAGTGTAGGTTCTACTTACTGTATCACCTGTGAGTGAAGAAGGTTCACCATTCTGTGTCTTTGGAGATACATCTTTCAAGTCAACTGAGTAATCATCCAGACCGAAAACTGATGGATAATAAGCTTTGAACATTCCTGAGGAACCTGGACCTGACGAGGAACCAATTAAACGAATTTGCATTTCACTTCCAATGTATGCATCTTGAAGACTTCCTGAACCATCGCCGAGTTGCTCTACTGCACCTAAGTCAGCAAAGAATGTTTGTGCAGTTGAATTATCGAATGCACTACTTCCTTCCCAGTACATAGGTAATTGAGTGTAATTTGCAGAAGGTATAGAGTATAATGTAGACAACTGGTCTGTTGATCTCCATTTTATATCATACCAAGGTCCGCTGTTACCAGATCTAACTTGTGCCTTGACACTAGCATCAATCAACTCATACTCAGCTTCAACAACCAAGAATGGCTTGCTGTTCCAAACTGTAAAGAATTCTGAAGTTAAAGAACCGTCTTCAGAACCATCCCAAATGTATGAACCTGGGCTCCATCCGTCGCCCATTGACCATTGGTCACCAGTTAACAATGCAGCTCCCAAAACTAAAGTTATAGTTCTGAAATTCTTTGCTCGACTCTCGTCTGGAACTTGTACATCGTCATCTCTTAGTGCTTGAATGTGCATTCTGTAAATACCTGGACCAAGATCTGAACCCCACTTCCAGTCTGCTCCTGCTGTGCTTGGATTAACTGTGAATTCTTCACCCTTAGATAGAGCGCCTGGAATTGTAAAGAAATTAAACGTTCTATCTGTTGGCCAAACACGTAGACCATTAGAATCTGTGATTCTAGCTGCTACAGTAACCCCGCTCTGATCTTCAAGACCAATTCCTCTTACAGTTACAGATAATTCATGTTCTTCACCTGAGGCTGAATATCTAACTGTATCTACATTAACAATATCGACATTGTTTCTGTACTCGTTACCAATAACTGCTAAGTCATCAATCAAGACACCTTGTCCACCGCCGTTAGCTGTTACAACTCTGAAATCAATCCAAGTCTGGTAACCCTCGAAGGCTTCAAGGCTTAGTTCTTCAATTTGCCATGTTGTTTTATCTTCGCTGAACATTGGACAGCCGCAATCATTTTCATAAGTCTTAATTACGGTCCAAGTTTCACTACCGCCTATTTTTTGTGCACTATCAAAGTCTGTAGAGGCTCTGACTTCAAGCCTGTCACCCGAGCCTAAGTCCCACTTAATTGCGTACATGATTAATGGTTTGAAAGCTGCTCTTAAGTCAACGTTGACATCTGGTTGCCACTTGCTACCTTCGCCATCTCTATCATATTGATCTTGCGTGATGTAACTATCATCCCTACCACCTACAGTATTAGGCTGATCAGCATTGTGCGTTCCTTCCTCAGCATATTGCAATACATATTGACCACTGTAAGCATTATTATTTATCGAATCTATTAACCATCTATTGATGTTATCGCCTGTATTCAATCTTTCGACTTCAGTGTAACTGTATTCATCTCTGTCGCCAGTGTCAAAGTCATCTGAGAAGAAATTATCAAACACACGGAATGATACTGTTTTAGAGTTGTTCCATGGGAAAAAATCTTTACCAGCCGGAACAAGAACTTCTACGGTTATGTAGTAAGTATTAGCTCCAGGACACTGGAATTCAGAGAAAAGTTCTTTCTGATCAGAGTTCTGAGTTATATCTCCGTAAATCGAGTTACCTGCTAATTGCTGAATGACTGGCTCTGTGACATCCAAGAAATCGGATGTATCTTCACCTTGTAAATTTTCAACTGTGAATTTGACTGGTAAGTTTGGCCATGAAGACTCTCCAGCGTTAATGATCGTAGCATTAATCTCTCTCCAGAGTGAATCTCCACCGTCTTTTACTTCAAAGTCCTTATCTACCGTAATGTCACCGACTGCCACATCACGAGTAATTTTCTCTGTTCCTCTGAACACTATCTCATCAATGAACCAGCCTGCATATGGTCTGCTGCCTTCTGTATTTTGATCACTGTCTGCATCAGCTTGAATTCTGAAATAAACTGAATCTGTGTCATCACTACCATAATAAGTATCACTTAGAACATATCCTTGATATTTTTGGTTTGAACCACCCCATAGATACCATGATCCTTCGCCAGGACAGAAACCAGAATAGCTGATTAAGTTTGTCCAAGTAGTGCCGTCTTTAGATATTTGCATTCTGAAGTAATCTCCAGATTCCATACAGCCTGTAAATAGCATACCGATTACTACTTCCTCCATAGCACTCAAGTCAAGTGCAGGGGATACGAAAACGTCGTCCTGATTAGGTTGCATTGTGAATTTTGGACAGTTTGAATCGCTCATCGAATCATCACCCCAATCACAAATTGCTGGATTTGCGTTAGTTTTGTACCAACCGTTTGTGTTAAACATTGCTAAAGCAGATTTACCTTCATGGTAAACTGAATTTACTGTTTTGTTAACTGTGTTTCCTGCAGCTGTACATGATTCTTCATCATTGTCAAAGTATCCACATCCATCAGCATCCCAGTCGTAACTACCAGTTCTGTGCATGTTAACTCCGTCAAAACTGTTAGCACCATTGTCTGTTGTGTCAGATATAGTTCCAGCAATACCAATTTCATCTTCAGGTGCTTCCATTGTTTCAATCCACTTACCAACACCAATTTCTGCTTGAACAAAATTGTTTGGCATACCTTGATCACCTGTATGAACCACTTCTGCAGTCAAAACGTCCATACCTGCACTAGTGAAAAGAACATGACGTGCCTTGTTTGGATCAAGACCATCGTAAATTCTTTGGTATCTATCATTGGTTTTGTTAAACGTAAATACTATACTATCGCCATTTTGTATTGAATCCTCAATATGCATAGGGTGGCCCTCAGGGAAAGCACGTGTATCAAATGTGCTATCAAACAAAATTTGGCCAAATTGATTCTTCAACTTCAAGTGTACAGCTGTGCTACTTTGAGGCAACATTCCGTAGTTTGTAACAGTTATTCCAATGTCAACCGGAACCATAGCTTCTACTGATCTCCAGTACTGAACGTGGTTAGGAATATCTACACCACCAATTCCCATGTCTACATTCTTAGATGATTCTTTTGTAACTTCCATCCAAGACAAAATTGATGCAAAAAAATCTGCTCTGTCTGATCTCTTATTGAATACTCCCATTTCATCTGCAAAGTGGAATGCTTTATGAGTTTGTGTTCCTGCATAGGTTTCAGATGGGAACTGAACTGCGTGATATTCATGCCCATCTGCAGCACCTTTCCTTTGATCGTACCAGAAGGCACCTACCGCTTCAGGACCAGTTGGCTTAATACCACACGGCCTGTCTAGATAGTGAACGCCTGCTGTGTCTGTTGCATACTCTTTACCTTCAAAGATAGATCCCGAAACTCCTTTCATAGGATTAGATGTTCCTCCAACAATTAAGTAAGATGAGGATTGAGTATCTGAGTGCAAGTAAGTATTTTCAAATTGTCCTGAGTATGCGTCCACCCAATCAGTCATTTGTGTTAGAAGAATGATATTTCTGTTTTCTACATGAAAAGTATCACTTGTACCGTCTTCTCCGTCAAGGTAGTCGCCCAAAACTGAGGTTTCTGATGAACTGAAAATGTTAGTATTCCAACCTGAATACCAAATTATAACTTCGTAATCATCTAATAGTGATAGTCCAGCATCTCCAGATGGAAGCTCTTTGTTAACACCACCCCAATTCCCTCCTCGGAAGACATCAAAAGAGTAACCTCCATCATTCAAAGCTGTTTCAACATGAGAAGCTTCAATCCATGGACCTGACATCCATCTTTCCGCATCGTCATCCATGAGAAGAACTTTAGCGTCACCAGGCTCTTGTCTGGCAGGTGAAAATTTACCTTCTGCCATGGTCACAGCAATCGGCATTTCATCTCCATCCATAGGCGCTGGATTAGATTCCTCTACTATTTTTATTTCTCCTTCAGATTCGGAGACTAATGCTTCACCAAGGGTAATTCCCGAGGTTATTTCTACTTCTTCATCTACGCCTTCACTTGCTGACGCCATAGCAGTAAAACTGCTGAGCGTAAACAAAGCTACGACGAGAATTGCCATCATCTTCCCATAAAAGGAACTTGATTTTGATACGTTTGTATTCATTTTTTGCACACCTTCGCGTTTTGTCCTATTACCGTATTACCATAACAGTAAACGGTTACATACCATTGACAAGGTCTTAATAAAAGAATACCCAACTTTTTAATAACTAATATAAAAACTTACTGGTTTGTATTTTGGACATTAAATTTAATTTCTCCGTATGTCAAACACGAAAAGTGATGATGAAGGAGAGTATGCGTGGACTTCCCTTTTAGCTATGCATTCAAAATCTTCAGCTAAATATTCTGATAATTGGAATGAATCATCTTTTGGACAAATACAGTAAAAATGAATCATTCCCATTTTAACGACTAATTTCATAGCTTTATCAAGATAAGGCAAGCAATTAGTAGGATTGTTCAAAATTATTCTGTCGAACTTTTGTGGTCCGAAATCATAATCCTCAAATTTCGAAGTAAAAAAACTAAAATATTTTTTATTTATTCCGTTACTATCAAAATTTTTTAAGGCCCACTTCACAGCTTCAGGATTAGAATCTAGAGACGTTACTTTACACCCCTTCATTGCCACAGAAATGGAAAAAGGAGCCACTCCCGCAAAGGCATCAAGCACATCTTCATGATTGTTTACAAGTGAAGATAACCTTTCTCTTTCAGTGGCCAATCTAGGCGAGAAATATACTTTAGAAATATCTGCCTCAAATTTCATACCATTTTCTTTGTGGACTGAAATAAAGTTATTATCTCCTGAAATTACTCTTAAATCTCTGATTCTAAATTCACCGCGGACTCCTAAATCAACACAAATTGTTTTGATATTTTTATGAGACAAAAGCAGAGCTTCAGCAATCTGCCGCTCATAAACTTCAGAGTCTCTTCTAAGCCTTAATATTGCGATATCTCCAAATATATCAAATGATCTTGGAGCGATATCTCTAATTTCCTTATCAAGATTAAGTCTGTAGTCTCTTGTTTTCTTATTGTGGACTAGACCATTACAGATTACAATCTTACCCTTAAATGGAACTGAATTTTGGTTTAATGGCCACAGAACTGAATTATCTTTCTTTATTGGCAAATAGCTCTCATTCAAATAACCCTTATCTTTTAAAAAAGATTTAGCTTCTTCTGCTTTATTATTAGCAACTTTTAAGTGACTAATCAAGAGAATTTTTGTATGAATCAGAGTCTAGCAATGCAGACCTATCTTCTGAAGGCTTCATTAAAACCATCCAGCCTGATCCGTAAGGAGATTCATTGACTAATTCTGGAGATTCCTCCAATTTTTCATTTATAGCTAAAATCTTGCCTGAGATAGGTGCATAAATGTCGCTAGCTGCCTTGACTGATTCAGCTACTGCCATAACTTCACCTCTTTGGTATTCATCTCCAACGTTAGGTAATTCTACAAAAACAACATCGGAAAGTGAATCCTGAGCATAGTCAGTTATTCCAACTTTTACCCCATCGCCTTCGTCTGGACCAACCCATTCGTGATCTTCTGTGTAGCCTAAATTATCAGGTATTTCGCTCATAAGAATGGAGTCTGAATGACGCGCCCTTTTAATTGTTTATTACGTATTGATACGTTAACTGTACTACCAATCGGTATATCTAAATACGAAAGTCCAATTCCCCTTTTTAATATTGGAGACAGTGAGCCGCTGGTAAGTTCTGAAATTTTTTCCCCTTCGAAATAAACTTCTAATCCCGGCCGTAAAACTCCACGCTCCTCAAGTAAAATCCCACTCAAACATTCATACTCTCCGTTTTTTTGCACTAAGAGTCTTTCCTTTCCGATGAAATCATGATTCCAATCAATTACCCATGAGTAACCAGATTCAAGAGTTGTTTGCGAACCATTAAAATCGGTTCCTGATAAAAGGTAACCTTTCTCAAGTCTAAGAGTATCTCTGGCGCCAAGGCCTATTGGTATAGCTCCCATTTCTAGGAATGATTCCCAAATTTTTTGACTTTCTGATATTGGCCCCATTATCTCATAGCCTTTTTCACCAGTGTAACCCGTTCCACTTATTATCAAATTATCTGATTTAATCAATTTAAACGGTGTAATTGACAAATTAAAATATTGGCGTAAAAGTCTAAGCGATTCTGGACCTTGGACTGCAAGACAAAAAAACTCCTCAGATTTATTGTATATATCTACTTCAAAGTTAGAAGAGTTAAGATTTAACCAATCAAAAACTTTTGAAATCATGGAGGCATTAGGTACCAGCATGTAATCTTGATTACTAAATGTGTAGACTATTGTATCATCAATTATATGGCCATCAGTATTAAGGATATGACAATAGCGACAATCTCCATCGGACAATTTGTTTACGTCCCAGGTAGTAACATAAGATAAGAATGAGGACGCATCTTTTCCCGAAACAAAAATTTGACCCATGTGCGAAACATCAAAAATACCTACTCTTTCCCTTACCGCATTGTGTTCAGAAACTATACTGGTGTACTGAATTGGCATGTGCCAACCCGCAAAATCTACCATCTTTGCACCAAGTCTGACGTGATTGGCATGCAAACAAGTTTGAGATAAAGACATATATATTCATTAGAGTGGACTGAATAAGAGCTGGGGCGGCAATCTTATTATAGGAACTCTAGTCGATAAGAATGTGACGAGCGATAGTGAAGAGACTGAAGTAGTTGAAGAATCTACTACCGAGGAAGAGAAAAAATCAGATACAAATAAAAATAAGAAAAATAAGAAGAGTAAAAAAAATACTCCTGAACCAGCTGAAAATATTAGAGTTACTCTACCTTATAAACCCAAAGGAGAAATGTTTGCAGTTGCTGAAACTTTTCAAGGCGGATCAAGACTTCAACTAATTTGCGAGGATGGAAAAAGAAGAATGGGGAGAATACCAGGAAAGTTAAGAAGGAGAATGTGGGTTCGAGAAAATGATTTACTAATCGTTGTCCCTTGGTCATTCCAGGATAGCAAAGCTGATGTTAAATTTAGATATACTCCTACTCAGACATCAAATCTCAAAAGAAAAGGTAAAATACCTGAAATTTTAGACATATATTGATAAATGCAGGGTAGAACCGAAAAACTCGACAGAGCCATAGGAAACATAAATGCAAACTTTGGACAGGATTGGAAAAAGACAATTGATGATGTATTCGATGAAGTTACATTAAGAAATTTACAACAATTAATAAGTCAAGGCGTGATTAGCACCATAGAGAATGTTATCGCTACGGGAAAAGAAGGGAACGTTTTTAGAGCTAAAACAATTAATGGTGAAAACAGGGCTGTTAAAATATATAGAATTAATACAGCTACATTTAGAAAATTAGAAAAATATATAGAGGGAGATAGTAGATTTAAGAACAGTGGAAATAGCCCTAGAGAAAGAATATTCACGTGGGCACAGAAAGAATATAAAAATTTACACTCAATGAAAGCTGCAGGAACCATGGTACCAAAACCTTATCACGTCCATAAGAATATAGTAGTAATGCAATATCTTGGTTGGAGATTTAGACCCTATCCTACAGTGAGAGAATTGCCTCCTGAAGAACCTATACTATTTTTAAATAAATTGAAAGAATCTGTCAAAGCTTACAGAAAACAAAAGCTTTCACATGGAGATTTAAGCGAATATAACATACTTAATCGGAGAGAAGAGCCATTTATTATAGATGTGGGACAAGCTGTTCCGGATAGCCATCCTCTTTATTCTAAATTACACCAAAGAGATATGAAAAATCTACATCGGTTTTGGAAAAAACACGTTCCTGGTTTGAAAGAGGAGGAATTCAGAATATGAAATATGTCCGGATTCCTGCATCGAGGGTTGGGGCGTTAATTGGTCCCGGCGGAAAAACTAAAAGAAAAATAGAAGAATTAAGTGGATGTGATATTTCTATAGATTCTGATGAGGGACTTTTTGAGATAACTAAAGGAAATGAGGAAGATGCACTAAAAAATTTACAAGTGATTAATACAGCAAAAGCAATTGGAAGAGGATTTAGTCCTGAAATTGCATGTAAACTACTTGAAATGGATTATTACTTTGAAATTGTTGATATTAGGGACTATGTAGGAAGATCGAAAAAGAGACTTGGTACTGTAAGAGGTAGACTAATTGGAAGGGGAGGAAAAACTAGGCATATCATAGAGGATATGACGGGGTGTAATCTTGCAATTCAGGGACATACTGTTTGTATTATTTCGGACTTGGAAGGTTTAGAGGCAGCTAAAGTAGCAATATCAATGGTATTATCAGGTTCTGAGCACGGTTCAGTATACAAATATTTAGAAAGTTTTAGAAGAAGATTACATTAATTTTTTTAGGCATTTGATAAAGGTTACGACTTAATTTTATATATTTGCCCTTTGTGCGCGGAATATAATTTTTGCAGATTAACTGTAATAATGACGTGATGTGAAATAATGAAAAAAAAAATGTACATGAAAGAAAATCAATATGCAAGCTATAGCGACATCTACAGCCTAAACGGAGGAAAACAATGAAAGTAACTTTTTTAGGCGTTGGAGAAGCTTTCGATGAGAATAATACTCATACATGTATTTTAGTAGAAGCTGCAGGTAGAAGAATGTTAGTGGATTGTGGTGCAACTGCACCTCCTTCGGTATGGCACCAATCAAAAAGACCTGATTACTTAGACGGTATATTTATTTCACATTTCCATGCCGATCATGTATTTGGACTGCCTGCACTTATGATGAGAATGTGGGAAGATGGAAGAACAAGACCATTTTACCTATTTGGACCTGTCGGAACTCAGAGAAATGTAGAAAGATTAATGGAGGTTGCATACCATGGAATGGTTGCTAACTTACCGTTCACACTAAGATTCAGGGAATTACAAAGATCTCATAGGTGGGATGACTGGAATCTAAGAGTTGTTAATACAAGGCATACTGTTCAGAATTTAGGATTAAGGCTAGAGGCTGGAAGCCCAACCAAAGTTTTCTGCTACTCTGGAGATGGAATGTTTACACCTACTGCTTCAAAACTTTACACAAATGCTGACCTATTGGTACACGAAGCATACACTAGTGACGGGACTGTAAAGAATCCGAGAGGAGAAACTGTAACTATTGGGACAAAGACCCATTGCTCTCTTCAGCAACTAGAAAGGCTCGATGACATGGCCCGTCCAAAAAAGATGGCTCTTATACACTTAAACAGAAAACTTAGAGAGGAAAAGAAAGACATTCTAAAGAAATACAGGCAGAGAAGATGGATTATGCCTGATGCTGGCGAAGTTATCGAATTGTAATATGCATAAATTAGTCCAAATTGTAAGATTTGAATCTGCACGGAAATTACCAAAAGTTCCAGAAGGACATCCTTGTGGAAACGTTTATGGTTTAGCATTTAAACTAGAAGTGCATGTCGAGGGTAAAGTTGACCCAGAAACTGGTTTCGTGATTGATTTTGGCCATATTGAATCTGCAATTAAACCAACTTACGACTTGATTGACCACAATTACTTGAACGATATCAAAGGACTTGAGAATCCTACGAGTGAAGTTCTTGTTGAATGGATCTGGAATAATTTGTATAAACATTTTAACAATGAATGGAATTTTGATAAAAATCAAAATAAAATTTGCAATTTAGTGAAATTAGTTTTATGGGAAAACGAAGTTTCAAGAGTGGAATTCAATGGAAACTAATTCTTCCGTTTAATTTGTGAAATTGTTACAATAAGTAAAGTTGTGAGCGAGAAACTAAGAGAACTTAAGGTACTGTCATCTGTATCAAATGATTCGGCAGACAAAGAAACTGAGATTTGTATTGATTGCTCTGAATATTCTCCTTGAGAATCTGTAACCCTTAAAGTTATGATGTGAGTGCCTTGGGAAAGAATAGCTTCTCCCACAACGGCCGAGGTTCGCAATATCTCTCCGTCCAAACTACTGTACCAAATAAAATTGATTAAGTCATCATCGAAATCAGTTGACCCTTGAGCTGAAAATTGAATTAATTCATCATTTCTAAATTCATCTCCAGACTTTGGTGAAAATATTTGTGCAATTGGTGGATTATTCACGGGCTCTTCTTTAACTTCAATTATAATTGAATCACCTGCAGAAGAGCGAGCACCTTCATCGTCTTCGACATTTAAGATTACTTCAAACTGACCAGACTCTTCAAAGTAATATTCTACCCAAGAAGTTTCCTTCCAGTCTGTTTGCCTCCCATCACCAAAGTTAAATTGAAATTTGGTAACTTGTGAATCATCTGTAGAACCGTTGCCTGAAAAAATAATGTTTTCTCCAACATAAACCTCGTTCAAATTTGAAGTTAAGAAAGCCGTAGGTCTACGATTCGCACCCTCATTTGTCACCTCAATATCTATAGAAAATATTGATGAATAATTGTATCCGTCATAAGATCTAGCTTGCACGGTATATCTACCATTCAAATCATTACTTGAATTCCATGACCAGAACCAGTTTTCAAAACCATTAGCTCTTTCCCAGTCATTAGGCAGTAACCTAACTTCAACGTATTCCAACTTGACATTATCACTTGCGCTTCCTTTGACTACTACTATTTCTGATACAATTTCATTTTGATCAGGCTCAGTTATGAAAACTAAGGGCGGTTGCATATCAACAAATTCTGAGACTGAAACGTCAAACGTAAAATAATTATTTGACTCATCCAGATCCTGAGGAACCACTGAAATTACTTCTATTGATAACTCATGATTGCCCTTAACAGCAATCCACTCTGCCTGAACGTTAAATGCCTCATTCGAATTCAATCTGTCTTCAATCATTAAGGATTCGAATAATTCACCATCATTGTAAAAATTGAGCTGATATTCACGAGCTGGTCCTGGGCCCTGATTAACAACTCGAGCGGTGAATGGAATAGATTGATCCTCGAGGATGCTTTCTGAGATTACCACCTCTTCAATGAAGAGATCAGGGAGTTCTGTGAATGAGGCTATAGTAAAGTTCTTAGTATCTCCAAACATATCATTTATTGAGTAGAAAACTGTCAAAGAGATAGCCTCGTTGAAATCTGGAGCAGTTACATCAAACTGAAAACTTGGGAAGCTATCTACAGAAGAACCTGATGATACAGATCCAGTAAAGTTGAAATTAGCTTCCAAAATCCACTTACCATTTTGCTCATAAACTGAATTCATACTACTTTCAGCATTAATGCCTGAGCCTTCTCCTGAATTAAGTAGGAAAGTATTCGGTTTGGGCCAATCGCTAGAATATGTAGCCACTATTTTGACATTAT
>CEUK01181187.1_pt1 | contig 13319 bp, 13 predicted proteins | sample 356451 | NCBI WGS metagenome assembly CEUK01 (sample SAMEA2622843, study PRJEB7988) | marine metagenome | isolation source: saline water (ENVO:00002010), including
ACGATACTGTCTATCGCATTACCTGTATTTTCTACTGTATAATTTAGCACCAGAGTCTCTGATGGTAATATGTCGTGTTGCAAACCATCATCAAATGTGACATTCCAGCTATGATCCGGTTCTGCCTCAACCAATAAGTCGACGATTGAGACAACATTGTCGCCTCCTAAAGATTGCCACCTAAATCTAAGCATGAATGGTTCTTGAGCCGGAGTATCCTCTGATAAGGTCACATCACGTTGCAATTGTACTGGCGAGCGGTCCTAATGTGCGTTGTGGGTTATATTCCACAAGTTCAACTACTGGAGGTTTGCTCATATTAGGTGCTGCTACCACTTCACTACTTAGCAAAAATTCATCCTCACCGTTGCCAGGATTTTCTAATCTCAACAACACTTGATTGGTAATTTCCACGACCATAGATATTGGTTCTCCCGCCAAATTTGGCGTTGGTTGAACAATCGTCGACGCACTGCGATATACTTGCAACACGTGTAAGGTAAAGTATAATCCATGATAATCGTCAAATTCTGAACTGGTTGAAAAGTAGTGTCTCTGAGGTACTGCGTTGACTGGCAAATCAAGGTATAAGTTGCCTGAAAATGCATCACCGGGATTGCCACTGGCCTCAATACTGCTGCCGTCATAAGACAAATCTCCATCAACACTCCACAACCAATTGGAATGAACCATGCTAGCAGATACTGTATTCCACGACATCATGCCATCTGCAGGTATACTTCCTTCGACAGACCATTGTAAGGTTTGATTAGGTAGGGTGCGTTGGTGGATTTGCTGTACAGTAACTGAAGTTGCAGACAAGTTCACTGACAAGTCTTCACACAGTGTATCTTGTCCACTACCGATGCACATTGTCATCGTGGTGGTAGTTACTGAACCTGGTTGTACTGAACTAGGAGTGTACAGGTTGACAAATAATTCCTGTTTCTCGCCTGGAGCAAGATTTAGCGAGAATATCTCGGTACCACCCGCATCATGAAGCGTTGGTGTGCCACCCCACGATGGCGCAGTCCAGTCGATTGAAGTGGTTGATTCGTAGGCATTGCCGAGGTTTTCTACCATCATCCAAGCCGTTGCTGTGTGTCCTGGTCTACCGAAACCTTCCGTATTGTCAAGCCCACTTGGACCGACTATTGACAGGCCTCGAGTTCGAAGAACCTCGATTGGTAAGATAGAATCAAAGTATACTGAGGGGTCACTGTCTAAAGTTAAAGTTAGGGTCACGTATGAATTATCATCTCCAAGAGCTGATTGCGGTATACTTGCTAAGAAATCAAATTGTTGCGAAATTCCCGGTATTAAATTAGGATTAGAGTTTTGATTGCTTGCTGGTGTAATTGACCATTCGCTGGGTAAGTTTGAGTCATCCCAAGAAAAAGTCCAGTCTTCAGTTCGTGAGCCAGTCGCCAGCATTGATACGGTGATAGTTTCGGTTGTACCCGGTGAAATTCGAGGGATATCATTTGGAATGTCTATTTGCGCTTCGTATGGTTCCACAACAGTTAGGTCTATGTTTGCTCGATTGTTATCTTCACGTGCTTCTGTCAAGTTACTGTTTATGTCCAAAATTAGTTCGAAACTATGAATCCCAAGTTCTGCCGTTATGTCCACACTAAAAGTATACGGCCCACCATTACCCGTAGGTGCTACAGGTTCTACATCAGAGAATCTTTGACGAGTAATTTCGTTTCCATTTTGTTTTATGACAACATCTAAGTCATCTTGGTTATCCAAAGTTCCTATGTTGCTAAACTGTCCAGTGACTGTAACGGTATCGCCGGGGTCGGGTTGACTTGGATTGAAACTTATACCTCTGTTATCACTAAGAGGTGCGAAGTCTGCAACATTTTGTGAAATTAGCGTGTCTCCGATCAAAATATCAAGAGTTCCATCATTGTCCATATCAGCGATTGCCGGTGCAGACCATACCCGATGTGGCATCCCCAGCGGAGATGACCAGCCATCAGATACTTCAGACGAGGTGCCATCTTCACCGTCAAATGCCCACAAACGCTTGCCAAATGGGACAATTAATTCTGGGAAAGCATCACCGTTGATGTCCATCCAAGCAGGCGGCGATACTCCGATTTCATCATTATCGTTGCCACTTCCTCGCTGCATATCTTTAGACCATTCTTTGATTGGGGGATCGGATGTAATATCATGACAACCAGCCATGCCTTTGCGATTGAAAGAGACGCTTGATTCAGAATACCAAGTTACCCAACAGAGACGGTCATGTATGCCATCACCATTGGTATCTATGGGCAATGGTTGCGAATCTGAGTAGCCGTTTGGAGTGCGGAATTCGAATATTTCATCGGTGGAAGTCATCTCCATAGCAACAAATCTCGCGCCATTTCCAGCCGTCCGACCGTTGGCATCAGTTGGTATGGTGAGAATCATTTCTGGAGCGTCATCATTGTCTAGTTGCACCACTATTGGACCTGGGAGCCTTAATCTTGGTGCATCCGAATCTGAATCAGTGCCGCTGACCGATACCCTTTCCCAATCAAGAGAACCTGATGCGCCATCAATGCGCCATATCCACATGTTTCCGGAGTTAGAGTCGATGGTGGTTAGAACCACTGCGGTTGAGTCATCATCCAGCATACCCCATGTAGGGTCTGATGGATGTGTGCCACGGTCTAACACCACTTCCCAATCGAAGTCGTTAGGGGTAGATGTCGAAAGTGACAAAGCTGCTACTGTTGGGTTGTCGGAATTCTTGTCAACTACGGCTAATACTAACTCTGCACTCCCATCCAAATCTAAGTCAGCCAACAGGGGTTGAGTTATTGATTTGTGATTGCTTTGTGAGGTTGGGAAATGCGGACTGTCAATGCCTATCGAGTAATCTGAATCACTGTATGACCAAACCTTCTCATTTTCATGTCCCGATTTGACCCACCCGGATTCTGAGCAGGTTAACTCCGGTGACCACACATCAATTTCCAAACTGGAATCCGTATCATAAACCAGAATAATTTCCTGCTTATTATCACCATCAATATCTGTTATCATCGGTGTGGATCTAATTGTTTGAGTTTGGCCCACATCGACTTCCCAAGCCGTCTTTGCATCATCACCTGTGATGATACTCATCGTGCTGGAGCCAGAGTCACTGGAAATAATTACCGCGAAAAGTTCGCCGTATCCGCAGCGCTCAATTGCTGCTGGTGTGGCAGTAATGCTCGCAGAAAAATCTCCAATTATCGAACCATATGCGTCAGCACCATCCAAATTGTCTAGCGCGACCCAGTTGACGGTTGGGGAATCGATAATGCCAAAATTTGTCACATTTTGTACGCTACCAGTTCCCGGGCCCCCGTTCGGACCGTGTGTTGGCATCGTGCCGTTATGTGTCGGGACTCTGGAATATTGTGCCCATGGTTGTGAAAGTGAGTCCCATGCATTTGTCGTGGTATATGATACAACATCCTCTTCAGTTAATTCCGGGGCTTTATCAGCGCTCATGTAGCCTGAAAGTGGGGTAAAAAACATCAGCAATACCAAGAATATAGCCTGCTTTGCCCGCCATGTGTTCAAGGCTTTCGCAGGTGACATGACATCGTGTGTGACAAAGGGGTTGTTATGACTTATGGCAATAAGTATGTTCAATGCATCAAATTTTGCCTGTTTTCTCAACAGCCAATAGGCCTCAGTAACCTATCAAATCCGTTTCCATTAAATAGGGGTCTCCGGTGGCCAACTTGACTACGGTCGATTCTATCCCGAGGTAACACCGGTGAAGGACAGAATAGCATGCTATTCTTCACCAGTTCCTTTGAGTCGGCCAAAGGATGTGAAAAGATGTACAAAATTGTCACTAAGGAGGATACTATTCGTATCCCAGCGGAATACATGCGCAAAGGACAATCACTCGACCAGCACATCGACAGACTGTCCATGACAGCCTTCGAAGGTCGGTTTGATGATGATAACAGATTTGTTTTGGTTACAACTAACCATCAACCACTCGGCCGTGGAAGAATTATCCACGGTGATGGAGCAATATATCAAAGAGTTAGATTTGACGCCGTCTTATTCTGCATGGACGATTACGAAATCGTTGAAGGTGTAGTTTCTGAGGTCAACGAATTCGGTGCATTCGTTAGAATTGGGCCAATGGAAGCCTTACTACACAAATCCCAAATCATGGACGATACCGTTGACGCTAACGTTGGTATGGGATGGATAGAAGGAAAGCAAACCGGCCGCAGATTGCAAATCGGTGACTCGATTAGAGCTAGAATAGTTTCACTATCTCCAGACACTAGCGACCCTAGAAGATCAAAAATCGGATTAACAAGTAAACAACCGGGTCTTGGTTGCCACGTCTGGATTGACGAAGACAATAATGAGTGAGGTGAATAATTATGCCGAAAAATCCGTTTGCATGCGCTGAATGTAGTGTTATTCTACCAGACCCAGAAAAGAAAAATGAGATTCCCCAGTGTAACAGGTGTCCAAGTGCTCAAGTCACTACTGATTGGCAAGGCTATGTCATAATCATGGACCCTGAACGCTCTGAAATTGCTAAGCGATTGAATGTCGACAGACCAGGCAAATATGCACTCAAGGTAAACACAAGGTAAGGTGACAGAAATGGAAATTGTTGAAAGAATGGAAAACAAATTATTGAGCCGTGTCGAAATTAAATTCAGCTTGAGGCACAGCGGAAAAGCAACCCCATCACGAAAAGAGGTAATGGATTTGGTAAAGACACTTGAGCCTAAATCTAACCCCGAATATATCGTTATCAAAGATTGCAATACTCGATTTGGTCAGCCCTTAACAACTGGTCTGGCCTATATTTACGATAACGAAGAATCGATGAAAGTTGAACCCGATTATATTCACAAGCGTCACGAGCAATTCCGTGCTGCTAAGGAGGAACCGGCCGCTGCAGAAGAGGCAGCACCAGCAGAATCTACTGAAGAAGCCGCTGACGAAGGAGGCGATGAATAATGGGAGATGGACCAAGCACAGCAGCAAAGTGGAACAAATACGCAATCGATGAAGATGGCAAACTCGTACGCAAAGCAGAATATTGCAAATTGTGCGGACCGGGTGTTTTCATGGCAATACACGCTAACCGTAAGTCGTGTGGCCGTTGTGGTTACACCGAAATGAACGAAGAGTAATCTCATTCATTGCCTGAATCGATTACATCCCACTTTCCGTCATTGCACAGATACAAACCGTTCTGTGCATCAATGAAAACAGCAATCTCTGCTAATGCTATTCTATTGTGTGTCGTTGGTGATACAAACAGAAGTTCACGCCATCCCGCAATATGCCAACCTTCCTCAGTTTCACTCCACTCAGCGTAACTAATTGGCCCTGACAACTTTGCGTTCAATACGATCTTTCCCTCTTCATACAACGCAATGTTAGAGTTGTTGTAGAGTAGCAAATACTTATTCTCATGTTTGTAAACTTGGTTTAGATATCCATCAAGTGAAAGCGTTAATTGTTCAATTATTTTTCCAGTATTTACATCATATCGAATCATGCCACCACCTTTGGACCAAATTTCAAAATAGTCATCATCACATGTTGTAGCAACAGTATCCATGGCCCGTGGTATCTTGGCTAAACTAGGCCAATTTGGTTCAGGTGAGCGCCAGTTCTCAGTTGCTTTCACGCTTAGATTGTATACGCCACGTCTCCACAGTACGAAGGAGAAGGAATTATTGTTGGCTGCGAGTGATAGTGGCTCTGCGTCAAGTACGTGTGACCACTCAGTGCCGACAGGGTGCAGAGACTTATCGATGGTTCGACGCACTCGTAAATCTCCACGATTGACACCTTCTGAGAAATCATTTTCAAGGCTTATCGCCGCCATTCTTGCCAATAGAAGCTCTTGGTCTAACCATGTCGCAACAAGTGTATTGTCTATCACAACAGCATCTCTAATTGGCGTTGGAAATGGTCTGGCTGGATTTCCCAGTAATTTTCCTTCAGTATCGATTTTTTGTAGATGACCGTCTACTCCAACAACAATGTATCCACCATCAAATCGTAGGATTTGCTTCGGCGTGAAGGACAAATCATCTGGTATACCCCACGCCATGTACAGACCAAATGATTGCGGTTTGTCAAATCTCGTATGGAAAGAAATCAAAAATAGCCACATCACCAGATAAATATGGCCAGCCGGCAAGTTTCGATGATTGCTGTCAATGCTGGTGACATAGCTTCATATAATCAGGCCAAGTATCTTCTAAAGAAATTTGACTGGCAAGAACTAGGTGAGATTGAAGGCAAAATTGCTTACCAGTACAATGACATTAGGATGTGGATGTTTGAAGGCGGTATTCTATATGAAGATAATATCGACATGAGATGGCAGGATAATACCAATGAAATTGTTACTGAGGTGATATTTCCGTCAAGACATGCTGCTGCTAGCGGTAAGCCATCACTCACCTTACATCCTATCGGTATTCCACATCTTGAAGTTGGGGAAACTCCACCATTCGGCGGCAAATCAGGGTTCGCGCCACCACCTTCGACTCGATTATCATCTTGGTGGAAAATGCTGCAATCTTATTATGCAAATACAGATTTGGCCAATCAATTCGAATTGACCTTAGAAGTGACGCATCACGGGCCTTGGTTAGACGTTCCTGCACTGTTTATCGAAATAGGTTCAACAGAAGCAACATGGCCAAATGAAGATGCGGCAGAATTGCTAGCCGAGATAATTGCCGACGGTATGGCTTTTGAATCAGAATGCCACATCGGCTTATGGGATAGCAAAGAGAATGCGGACGATTTGGTATTAGTTACCTTGGGTGGTGGGCACTACGCACCACGAGCTAACAAATTAGCGTCGTTAGACGGGGTGTGGCTTGGTCATATGTTAGCAACCTATGCGTTACCATTTGTCAAATCTGATGATGAAACTCAGCCACCTGGTGGGACTTGGAAGCAATCGATTGATTCTGCTATTTCAGCAACAAAGCAGGCCTTTCCCAATGGGAGAATAGTTTGTTCTATGGACAAAAAAGCGTTTAGAGGATGGCAACGTCAAGCGATTAGAAACCACTTGGCCGAGATAAGCATACCGTTGTTAACAACGAAACAAATTCTTGAGGAATTGGCCAAATAAACACAAGCCTCATGAATCTCCTTACAAACCACCTATTGGGGTTGCTATGACAGGGTGGTTTTCGAGGCTCGTTGTCAGTATGACAATCCGGATGCCAAAGTGGTTTGTGGGATGGGTTTCCCGTCGTTATGTCGCTGGTAATACCATTGAAGATGCGATTAAAGTTATGCAGAGATTAAGCAAGGAGGATGCTTGTTTTACTGTTGATGTGCTCGGTGAGGAAATCTCAACCATGGCTGAAGCCCAATACTTCTATGATGAGTATTCAAGGCTAATTGAAGCAATTATAAGCAATAATATTGATTCAGATTTAAGCATCAAACCAACTGCTTTTGGTTTGCTCATCGATCGTGATAAAGGCTATCAGAATATCAAAAACCTAGTTGCAATGGCTAACGAGCATGGTATGTTTGTTCGCTTAGATATGGAGGACCATCGAGTTACTCAAGCAACCATTGATGTCGTGGTCGATTTGCATAAAGAAGGGCTGACCAATGTAGGTACAGTCTATCAGGGCCGACTATTCAGGACACTAGACGATATCGATTATTTGGAAAACAAACTCGGGCCTGCAGCAGATTATCGAATTTGCAAAGGAATTTATCTTGAACCAGAGGATATTGCCCATTCTGGTTACCATGAAATTGTCAGCGCGACCAACGCCAGTATCGATAAAATGCTAGCTGCAGGTGCTTATTGTGCAATTGCATCTCATGATAAGCCAGTGATTAATCACGCATTGTCAGCCCTTGAATCTCACGGCATGGGTCCAAATATTGAAGATCCAAGAAAAAATGCTGGCAAGCCCAGAAAGGGTAAGGGTCCGGGTTATGAATTTCAAATGTTGCTGGGTGTTAGGGGTCCATTGCGTAGGAAATTAGCCGCCAAGGGACACAAGACCAGAGTATATGTGCCATATGGCGAAAAGTGGTATGAATACAGCATACGAAGATTACAGGAAAATCCAACCGTTGGTGCTCAAGTGGCTAAAGCATTCTTGATGCCTTGGACTAATCGTCCATAATCACTTTCGTGGTCGCTTCTTCTTTCTTTTGTTGCTCGGAGTGACCCGTTTCTTAGTTACCTCTTTCGGGACTTCTGGGTTAGGGTTATACCCTAAGCGCCCCTCTTTCCAAGCCTGCCTTCGTTCCCTTGGTGTTCTTGGTTCAAAGTGCTCTAAATTTGGCGGCTCATGTAAGTATATTCGCTTGATATCTTGTGCTTCCACAGTGCCACGCAGTGTACGCCCGGCGCCTGTGTGAATCGCTCTAATTCGCCAAACTTCGCCTTGATAATCTATCTTGGTGTCGGCAGTGAATTTAGTGCCATAATCTACAAGCATTGATGAGGAATCAGAGTACTCTCCTCTCGTGGCAGTAATTTTCACCCTAACCATGTCGGTTCTCAACGCCGATATTACCGAAGCATCTGTAGCGATTAGTGACTCCTTCTTACGTCCTTCCAAATCGATGATTTGATTGATTGACCACAACATCTCAGAGTCTTCAAAAACATCTCCTATGTTGAACATTTCATCTTCATCAATATCAAGTTCAACTCTTGTTGAATTTGGCCCATCGGTTAGTATAAATGGTACAAGAATCGATTTTGGCTCTCTAATTTGCAGGTTCGTAACTGCAGAACATGAGATGCATTTCAACAACAGATCTCTGCCTGAGCCTACCGATTTTTCTTTCAGGATTTCATGCTCCATATAATCGTTGCATTCACTACAGTGTGCGACATTCTCAACAACTTCATCAAAGTCATCTTCGAGTATGTCGTCAGTCATGCTATCACCCTTCCCACAGCCCATTAGGTTTCAAGTAATCGGATAGAATTCCGATACGAGGATTCATCAATTCCATATATTTGGGAGCATCATGAGCCAAGCGGATGAGGTTCCAAATCGTTCTGAACTGCTTGGATATTTATTTGGTAAGCCAGCAGACTTGCCCAAAGATGAGCCATTAATTGCAGCCAATATCAATCAGCAATTACAACATATGTCATTGACTACATGGCCAATATCAGTTATTAGAAGAGTCCGTGATGGCCTTTATCGCATTGCTCCAGATAATATCCTCGAGGTTGGTGGTGGAATTGGTCATAGAAGCGCGTGGCTCCTCGATTTATTTGAATCACAAAAGAAGCCAGAACGATATGACATCGTAGAGCAGGGAAATAAATTCGCAGTCATAATAAAACGTTTAGTGGACCGCTATAATGCAGGAGACTGGACAAATATCAAAGTGGGTGAACTGCAAACACTTGCTGCTGAAACCATGGCGTGGCAGGCTGCAACAATATCAGGTTTGGAGTCCGGTGATGCACCGCTAATTTCTAATTATGATGTTATAATTGTTGATGAGCAGCCCGAATCGTTAGCCGATGCGATTGAATCATGTTTGCCATTACTATCACCAAATGGAGTTCTCGTGGCAACTGAACCAATGGTTCCGACCGGTGAGGTAGATGAGAATGATGAGGAACAACTTGCTATGGTTAATGGCTTCAACAATTGGATGGAGTTGATTAGAACCTCGCAGAGTGATTTTTATGTCGCATTTGTGCCGGTTTTTGAAGGGACAATAGTGACTTTCATGAAGAAGTAATCACTCCTCAAATGAGGCTATCAAATTCTCGGTTTGGAGCATTCCATAACCGTAATTATCATCGTGACCATTCTGGTTTGGCTCAGGTTTTGCCGTGTCCATTATGGCTTGCTTAATTTGAATTACTGTGTCTTCTGAACCTGACGATGCATTGGCTGCAAGGCTTGGATTTGCTTCAAGTAATAAAGCGATGGCACCTGTGACATATACCGTTGCGGCACTAGTACCATCGACAATTGACCAAGTCCCCTCGTTATTGATTACAGGAACACCTTGTGCTGGAGCCAGTACTTCCGGCTTTTTGTGGGGGTCTTGTCTAGGTAGGATAATCGGAAATAAATTGCCATTATTATCACCTATTGATGAGCCGCTCCAATGACTTCCGTCATCGGTTACACCACCAACCGAAATAACCAACCTTTCGCTTGATGGGTGAGCTACATCACCGTCATCATCTGGTCCACCGTCATTACCAGCAGCAGCAACAACCACGATACCTTGGCTAATCGCATCGTCTGCTGCTTCGCCAGAATCTCGGCCACCGAACGGATTGAACGGAATTATTCCGGGTGCACCACCAAGCGATAGGGAAATGATTTGGACACTTTGCTCAACACACCAATCTATCGCATCGGCTACCACGCCATCGTCCCCACTACCGTCATTTGATAACGCTTTAGCAACGACTAACTCAACCTCTGGGGCTACACCTTTCATCCATCCATCAGCCACAAGAATTCCTGCCATGCTCGTGCCATGTCCTTGATCGTCATATGGAGTATCTTGGTTATTGACAAAATCTCGCCAGGCAACTAAGTTCATGCCGTCCAAGTCTTTGTGAGTAGTATCAATCCCTGAATCAACAATACAAACTCTAACACCCGTCCCGTCAAGTTTGGTATCATCGGTTTGTACCAACTCACTATATACTTCCTGGGATTCTAATGCACTATTAGTTGGTCTTACAGAAAATGGATTGTTCTCTTGAAATAAGTCGACGATGATCCCTGTTGAAAACACAAGAATCAGCGTAAGACCAATCATAAATCCAACGAATCTTTTGGAGGAATGGTGATATGTCATAAGATGAGCGTCATGCACCATGTCTTCGTTTGGTAAAATATCTAAGTCATCCATGGAGATCAACCAAATGCTTCAACTGCTTCAGTGAAAGTATCAGCAAAAAGGTTTGCATCTTCTTCTGTGTTATAGAAATATGCTGAGGCTCTCAACGAGCCGTTATCATAACCTCTCGAATTAAACCATGAGTGGACACAATGTTGACCACTTCGCACCATGATGCCAGCAGCCTCATCAAGAAGTATTGCGATATCATGGGATGGTAAATCACCCATCAGTATCGAACATATTCCTCCACGCTGATTAGCATTTTCTGGACCAATAATTTCTATTGCATCCAAATGTTTGATTTTGTTAGTGATAATGTTGTTCAATTTTATTTCGTGTTCATGGACAGCGTTCATATCCAATTTTGACAGATATTGTATTGCTTTACCACTTGCAATCATGCCGGCAAAATTACCAAGTCCACCCTCAAATTTTGAAGGAGGAGCAGCCCATTTTAACGAGTCGTAGTAGGAGGTTTCAACCGTTTGCCCACCTGATTGGATTGAGCGTAACGATTCAAGCAATTCATAGCGCCCCCATAATCCGCCCATGCCTGAAGGGCCACACATCTTGTGGATAGAAAATGAGAGGAAATCAATGTCCAAATCTTGAACATCTACTCGCATGTGTGGAGTTGATTGAGCTCCATCGACAGCCATCAATGCATCATATTGATGGGCTACCTTGGTAATTTGTTTAATGGGGATTGAAATGCCGTCCAAATTTCCAACGTGGCTTAAGGATACAAGTTTTAACCGTTCACCAACTTCCTCACACAGGTCTTCGAATTTTTGCATATTGAATGTGTTATCAGGATTTGACTCGACAATTCTGTGGTCAATACCCTTTTCTTCAACCAGTTGTAACCACGGAACGAGGTTAGAGTTGTGTTCTCTATCTCCGGTTATTACGACATCACCTTCACTCCAAGTCATGCCCTTGGCGATTTGATTTATCGAATGTGTTGCGTTGCGAGTAAAAACTACTTCGTTAGTTGATTTTGCATTAATGAAATTGGCGACAGAATGGCGCGCTTCGGAAACTAAGCGTGACACTTGTGTACCGTATCGATGAACAGATCTGCCCCCACATCCGGGGTACATACTGTAATAATCAGTAATTGAATTGATTACGGAATCTGGCTTGAGCGTGACACAAGCATTGTCAAGATATGCTGGTGCATTTTCTCCACGCAAAGTGGGAAAGTCGTCTCTGAGGTTGGTAAACATCACCAAGCCTCCGAATCAGGAATAGTATCAATGTATGGAATATTGGTGTTGCACGATTGACAATTAAATCTCGATGGGAATTCTTTGTCACATCCTGAACATATTGAACCAATGATACCATTTTGTTCTTCGCAACCTGCTTCTGGACACGGCACAGATATTTGGCCATCCATTTCCATGGTAATTTCCACGGGAGCTGCACATTCAGGACATTTCGCGTCTGTAGCGATGTTAAGTTGACCTTGGCTCAATTCTATTTCAGCGGATAGGGCAGCTGATGTACTTATTTTGGTATTAGTTCCAAGCATTCTTTGCGGGTACCATATCAATAATACTGTCAATGGTATAACTAAAAATCCAGTTGTTATGTGAGTGATGAGGGTAAAGTAGGACTCATTATTTCTCGTTGCGACAAAATTAACCCCACTCCAAGCAGAGATGAACGCACTTGTGAACCAAAATAGTAGCAATGTGCCCCAGCCACCAAGCGTATGTTCATTCATATCACGCTCCATTATTCTAACATCTTCATGAACGTGATGAACTTGTACATGTAAATCTCGGGTATCGCTAACAGCCTTCCAGAAAAAGTAAGTGAAAAAGACCACAACGAGCATGATTAAGGTGCCAAACATCATGTCTGGAAGCGCCATATTTGAAGGCCAATCTGGGTTATTCTGATGGAAAAATACATTCGCTGCAACCATTGCATTCCATACCAACATCATAGTGATAGAGTGTACTCGCATTACTGGGAATTCTGTCCATAAATAGTACACGAAGATCACCCAAGCAACGATTGATAGTAGCATTTGGAAGAATGAAAATGAACCCACTTCCATTAGTCCTTCACTACCAGTAGTTACTGGGTCTCCTCCAGATAAGATGTCACTGGATAATGCCCCAAGTAAAAATGCTAAGAATCCAAAACCAATCATGATGTAATTTTCTTTACGCCAATCGTTAAGTGCGAGCAGTGCCATGAATTTTATCTGCTTTCTCAGTGTGTCAATACGAGTAAAAATCGGATGGATATCGGCCACTTTGACCTTTAATTCCATATCGCGCAGCCTAAATGGCATCCCATCGGTAGCCTCATTCGACTCAACCAATGGCTCGGTCATGGCTAACGCTAGTCGAATCACCTTTGAGTATTTTCGCTAAATTGGCCGGCAATTTATGGGCGTGAATGTTAAACGGAGAATA
>CEUK01095945.1_pt1 | contig 13308 bp, 10 predicted proteins | sample 356451 | NCBI WGS metagenome assembly CEUK01 (sample SAMEA2622843, study PRJEB7988) | marine metagenome | isolation source: saline water (ENVO:00002010), including
TTTTATCGTGCAAAGGAATTAAAAAAAAAAGGTTACAAATTAATTCTAATTTATTTTTCTCATCAAAAGGATTTAAATAATACTAATAAAAAAATCTTAAATAGTATTTTTAATGAAATTCATTTAATTAAAATTTATAATTACGATTTTATTTTTATATTTTTTAATTCCATATTTTTTAGAATTTTTAAAAACTTACCTTTACAGGCATCTTGGTTAAATTCACCAACATTAAAGAAAAAATTTAAAGATAAAATAAATCTTATTATAAAGAATAATAAGAAAATTATATTTCATTTTTATTCAATAAGAAGTTATTCTTTATGGTCTTTAATTGATACTTATAAGAAACCATTTGTAATTGATTTAGTTGATTCAATGCATTTAAATATCAAAGGTAAAATTACTAATTTAAAAAATAAATTATCAAGACTATTTTGGCTTTTCGAATTAAGTTCTATTAAATATTTTGAAAATCGTTTGCCATATTTTTTATTCTGTAAGAGATATTTTACAGTATCTAAAATTGACAGAAATTTCTTAAAAACTAATCCATTCAAAAAGAAAATTCCAATAAGAGTTCATTCTATAGGTTCAGAAATAATAGAAAAACTAGTTGAATTAAAATTAAATAAATTTAATAAAAACATTATTTTCTTTGGATCTTTAGATTATGATCCTAATTTAAGTTCTATTTATTGGCTTTTAGAAAAGGTGATGCCAAAAGTTTGGGAAATTGATCCAAATATAATTCTAAATATTGCAGGGAAAAATCCCCCTAAAAGATTAATTGATTTATGTAATAAAAATAAGAGAATATTATTAATTCCTAATCCAGAGAATATGAGCGATCATATTCAAAGATCAATCATCGCTGTTGTTCCAATAATATCTGGTAGTGGCCAGCAAAATAAAATACTTGAAGCGATGGCAAATGGTTTGCCTGTAATCACTACTAGCAAAGGTGCTAAACCTTTTGGTTTTATAAATAATAAAGATCTATTAATTGAAGATAAATCATCAAATTTCGCATCTTCAATACTAAATCTATACAGAGACTATAAAAGAATTAATGAATTAAGAGAAAAAGCATTCTATCAAATAAAAAAAAATTATACATGGGCTTCAGTAGTAAATTTATTAGATGAAGATTATAAGAAATTATATAATAAATAAATATACTAATAGTTTAATATTTTATCTTCGATAACATCAAAAATCATTTTTGAAGATTTATTCCAAGTTTGATTTAAAGCTTTATTTTTTGAATTAATAAAGGGAGGAGAAGGATATATAGATACTATTTCATTTATTTTCTTAAACAATTGATAAGGGGAATGTGGATCAAAATATATACCATTATCTCCACATATTTCATTAGGTGAGCCATTATTGGATGCAATAATATGACATCTTGACTTCATAGCATCAACTAATGGTATCCCAAATGATTCAAAGAGTGATGGAAATAAAAGGCAATATGCTTTCTCATATAACTTTAAAATCTTGTTAAATTCTAAATATTTACTATATATTAGTTTTACACCAGAGGGGTGTTCAATTGTTTTATTTACTTTTAAACCTATTAAATAAATCTTCCATCCTTTTAAAGATGAATTATCAAAATAATTTAATGAATTTATTATACAATTTGAATTCTTTTGACTATTTTCACCCGTTATACAAATAAAATTTTTAGATTTTTTAGAACTTTTTAAATATTTAATTTGAGAAGCATTATATACTACTTTAATTTCTGGGTAATTATTTTTACTTTTAGGTAACAACTTTTCAATTCCATATTTTGCAGTCTCAGAAACAGTAAATATAATTTTGGAATTATTGATTATTTTATAAAAGGAAAATATTCTATATAATCTTCCAAAAGTTGACCTTAATTGCAAATTTATTGGACTATATTTATAACTCATAAACGCAGAAACATCATGAATTGTTGAAAAGATATTTTTTTTATTTGAATTATAAAACAAGCTACAGATTCCAGAAGGGAAAAAGATATATGGATCTCTCATCCTATTGAGCAACCTTGGAATAAAGAATTCATACCAAACAAAACTATATCTACAATTGATAATTTTAATTGAAATATTTTCTGACAAATAAGATAGGTCCATATTATTTCTAGGAACTAACAAAATATATTTTAGAGAATTACTATTAATCTCAAGATTAGTTAATAAATTTTTTATATAATATCCCACACCTCTTAGAGGTGGTTGTAAGAACCATCCATCTATATAAATAATTTTAGTTTTCATAATTTAAATTAAATATACAAAATAATTTTCTAATATTTTTCAAATAAGCTTTGAAGTTCAAATTTATTTTTAAAGCTTTTAAAAAAAGGAAAATATTCTGATGGAATACATGAAGTTAAAATCATTTTTGATTCTACTCTCCTATTAAATTGGGCTTGTTTTCATTAATCAAAATAGTATACATCGTAGCGATATAGTTCTCCTTAAATTTAAAGTAATAATTTATATTTGTTTTTTTATAGAGTTTATGACAACACTAATTAAATATTTAATGATTTCTAAAATAGAATAATCCGTTAGAAAAGTTTTCAGAAATTATAATTTTCTCTTTAAACTAAAAACTCAAATTATTAGAAATAACTTTTAAAAAGAACAATAATTTGACTTAGTAGTAAAGGTTTTTTTTATAATACAATTCAATTTAAAATTAAAAACAGGATTTAAATTTATATTTATTTTAATAATATAAAAATTAGGATTGAATACTTTCTTTCACAATATTAAAAGGCCAAACTAACACTATCTACTGATTCTTTAGTAGATTTATTTGCTTAAAAAATATTAAAATTTATAATTTCAAAATTTATACAAATTTTTTTTATTGAGTTTTCTAAAATAATATAATACAAAATATAGTGTTTTATCTTCCACTAAATATAGAAGATATTTTGGCATTAGAAATATAGTATTTTTAAATCTTTAGACAATTCCTAACATAGGGAGAATTATATTCATTATTAAAATAAGGACTCATAAATTCTTATTGCATTACCTAGTAATGTAATTTGTTTAATTTCATTATCTGAATGTAAAGGCAGCATAGATAAAAATAATGAAATAGACGTTGGTAGATAATTTTTTAATTTTATTCCTCCCAAAAATTCATATTCATAAGCTTTTTCGTAAATCATCTTATGATATAAGTCAACAACATAATTGCATTTAATATTAACAATGTTATTTCTGATATTAAAAGTTTCAGCTTCAATTTCTCCTACATTTATCAAATCATAAAATCCTAATAAAGAATGTGATAACTTTGTTAAGTCGTACTTATGAGATTTAATCATTTCAAAGAAATTATCTTTTGTTTTATGTCCTCTTGGATCTACTAATTTGATAATATTCATTCTGGAATCATAAAGAATATTACTTAGACAAAAATCACCATGCATATAAATTTCTTGATTTTTAATTTTTTTTAAATTAAGGGACAAGTATTGAATTATATTTTCAACATTTATTTTATCTTTACCATTAAGTGATACTTCAAATGGATAAGTTAAGTTTTTTGAATGAGCAAATAACTTTAATCTATCTATTGTTTTATTTATAAATAAATTACTATCGCTTAAATCGAGATCCTGCTTCTTAATAGACAAACTATTTTCTTTTATTAAATCTAGTGCACATAGATGCATATCTTTTAATATTGATGAAATCGCATCAAAAATTAGATTCCAGCAATCAATATCAATTTGTCCATAAGTGTAGATTTCGGAAAGAGAAACCATTGGAAGATATTCACAAGTATAGGTTTTTTTATTTTTAGAGATATCTATAATAACAGGAGATATATGGGGCAAATATTTCTTCGTATTAAAAAACCAATTAGCTTCTTCTATCCCTTTCTGACTATATGCAACTGTTTTAGATATTTTATTTTTTTCTATTTTTAATTTATTAAAAAATCTTAGGCCGACTAATTCTGCTCTTAAGTAATAATAATGTGTTGTTATTCTTAAATCAATTGTTTTCAATTTATTAGTATTCTCAGTATTGAACAAATATAATTGATAGATATTTTCATTCAAATCATTAAGTGATTTATAATTTTGATTTTTTGTTAAATAAATATTTTGAAAATCTGAATTAAAACGTAAGCCAAATGATGGCAATCCAGATGAAAATGTTTTATATTTATGAAATTCTAAATCTTTAAAAACTGGTAAAGCTAATCTATTAATATATTTTGTTTCTTCAGATTTATTTTTTCCCAAATTCTTAAATAAATCGAAAATCTCAATAAACTGACTTTCTTTAAGAAAAAATATTTCTGGGAAAGAGAAATTAGAATATGATACTTTTTCTTTATTAAAATCATCTGGGATAATTATAAATATACTTTCACCATTTATATGAAGTCTCTTTATTAAGATATCAATAAATCTCGTATTACCTATAGGCAAAAATACATCTGGTATTTCGCCAAAATCATATGCAAAAGATTCAGGAATATAATTAGATGAATTAATAATTAGCATTTATAATTTCTTGAATTTCTGAATATTTAAGATTAACAAATTCATCAGGCCTTATAGCTTTATCATCAACATAAAAACCTCCATATGATGGCCATGGTTTACCAACTATAATTTGATCGTAGGGAACTTCGAATTTCTTTAGCCATCTAATAATAAGAGGAAGAGTATTTGCTTTTATAAGGTCAACATTATCTTTATAAGTCCTCATATTTCTGGAAGTATAAATTACTATCTGAAAACCTAAATTTTTATATTCTTTAATCTTTTCAATAACCTCTTTTTTGGGAATTGAATTTTCATAATCTCCATTATTTGTTTTACAAATAGTATCATCAAGATCAATTATTATTTTATTTTTAATCACAGCCCACCCCTTTTTAAAGGATCAATTTTATATTTGGTAAATAATTTTCTTAATTCAATAGGATACTCTGAGATTGTCCATTTCCCCTTAAATAGAGCAGTAGCTATATAAGGATAGTATTCTGAATCAAAATGAAATTTTCCTCTTTTTTTTCCGTTTCCAGCCAAAACTCCTATTTTTAATCCTAGTTTCCTCACAACTTTTTGACTTCTATATTCCAATTGCCAGATATTAACATTCAAATTTTTCTTTAATACAGAAATTAATGCTTCTCGCCTCCAAATACTTGGTTGTATAGAGAATATCCATTCAGATTTTGTATCAATTAATTCTACTTTATTTTTATGAATATTATTATATTTAGCATTTATATTTTTAATAAATCTCACTGAATCTAAATTTTTCTTTTCAATGAGGTTTATAGCATTGTTTATTTCATCTAGATTAGCCTTATCATATAAGATCATATCTTCATGATCAATAACAATAATTTCAGAATGAATATTTGATAATATATTCAATAATCGGAGAGGATAAAATAAAGCATCCTCATAGTAAAAAAAATTGCCTGAAAGTTTTAATTCTTCCTTTTTATTTTTATATTCTGAATTAATTAAATAATAATGATTATCCCAAAATTGATCCCCCCATAAATATAATGGCATCTCTCCATTATAAATTTTGCATACATCGTAGTAGTCAGTATGAGTATGAGTAATCCATTTTAAATCCTTAATTTCCATTTTTAATCTAAATTTATAAGACAGATTTAACTTCCTTCAAAGTTAAATTCCATGGAGATATTTTATCTTGATGTACCTTTTTATACCATTCAATTGCTTTAATAATTGCCTCTTCACTATCGTACTTAGGATTCCCGAATATATTTTTATATTTAGTATTATCAACTGCTAATAAAATATCTTCTGGTAAGGAATTTTTTATAGGTTGAATATCCTCTAAATGAAAAACTTTTGTAAATAACTTTATAACATCTCCTACAACCATAACAGTATTATTTTTTGGTCCTAAATTCCAACAATCCCCAAGGTAATTTTCTTCCTCATGCTTCTTGTTATTCATAAGTATAGAATATATTCCATTGACAACATCAATAACATGCTGAAAAGGCCTAGTTGCTTGCGGATACCTTACTTCAAAAGTATTTTTATTTATATAAGATCTAATAAGATCCGGCAAGAGTCTATTTATACTATAGTCACCTCCTCCCACAACATTACCTAATCTAACCACTTCAACTATTTTAGATTTATTAAAATGTATCTTTCTATAACATTCTGCTAAATGTTCACATATAACTTTTGATGTTGAATAAATATCCTTACCAGCAAGAATATCTTCTTCTTTAAATCTCTTATTTTTATTTTCATTTTTATACACCTTGTCAGAGGTTACTATACAGACTTTTTCAACTTCATTAGCTCGCCGAGCAGCCTCCAAAACTGAAAATGTACTTGTAACATTAGAATCAAATGTTAAAGAAGGATCATTAAATGCTCTTGGCACAATTGCTTGGCCTGAAATGTGAAAAATCTGATTAATATTATTATCGTTTAATATTTTTATTAAATTATCAGTATCCGCAACATTATTAAAAAATTGTTTATCAACTATATTATTAGAACCAAGTTTTAGATCAATTAATCTCTCTCCCAATGAAGATCTGTTATCAATACCAAAGATCTTATTCTCATAAATTTCATTTAAATAAATATTAAGCCAACAGCCTATAAATCCATGATTTCCTGTAATTAAGATTGACATCTAATTTCTATTTTCTTTTGAAACTTATCAATTACATCTTACATAATATATGAGTTTCCTATTTAAAGAAATAAATTAATTGTATATTACCTAAATAATATATTATTTATGATCTATTTCCTGAAAAAATTATCTAGATACTAAAATTGCTATATTATTATCAAATAAAAGCAATCATAGTGTAGATTTTAATCTTAAGATAAATTCTAATTTAAACTTTTTGTACTTTAACAAAAAATAGTATTTTAAAAGTATGAATATTATGTAATTCCCAATCATGATGTTTAATTAACTTATAAATTTTTTATTACTTAATAGTAAATTAAAAAATTATGTTGGATCATTTTTTATCAACCAAATCAAAGTATTAAAATAGTAGAATTAAAAATCTTATGATTTTTAATAAAGAAATTGTCATTTTTATAAAATTACAACATTAAATCTAAAAATTTATACTTCTTTTAAAATTCCTTTTTCAATTTTTATAACCTTATCACAAAATTTTAAAGTTGATAGTCTATGGGTAACTATAAAAATAGTTTTTTCTTTAGATAAGTTTTTTATTGAATTCATTACTTCTTCTTCAGTTTTTTTATCTAAAGCACTAGTAGCTTCATCAAAAATAATCAATTCAGATTTCTTATATAGAGATCTAGCTATTCCAATTCTTTGCCTTTGACCTCCGCTCAAATTTATTCCTCCTTCTCCTACCTTCGTATCATATCCTCTGGCTGAAGATTCTATATAACTAGCTATTTTTGCAATCTTTGCACATTCTTTAACTTTATCAAAATCTATGTTATCTCTTCTAATTCCAAAAGCAATATTCTCTGCGAAGGAATTATCAGTAAGATAAATGTTTTGTGGCACATGTGATAATTTCTTCATCCAAACCTCAATATTCTTTCCCATATGAATGTTTATTCCATCAACCAAAATTTCTCCATAAGTTGGTTTTAACAAGCCCATTAAAATATCAATAAAAGTACTCTTTCCGCCACCAGTAGGGCCAATTATACCTATCTTTTCACCTTTATTTATCTCTAAATTTATATTTTCAAGAATTAAAGGCGAGTCTTTTTTATACTTAAAACCTATAGATTTTAAGTGAATTTTATTTTTAAATATATTACTTTTATTTGTTGAATATATTTTTTGGTCTTCTTCTAAATCTATAAAAACCTTCTGATTTAAAGAATCTATAACACTTGATATCTCAGAACTATATGCATTTATAGTCGCCCATGAATTATAACACTGCTGCATTGCAGGTAGTAATCTCTGTGCTCCTAAAGCAAAAGCACCGAGGATAGGTAATATATCATTAATATTTGACTCAGTAGTAAGATTCATTACTAATGCAATTGAGACTAGAAAAATTAAACCGACAACTTCCAAAATATTTCTTGGATATATTGCTAAAAAAATACTATCCGCATTTCTTATTCGCATATTTACATCTATTTCTTTATAAACATCAATAAAAGTTTTAAAAGATTTATCTAAAATAATATCTCTTATTGAACCAAATCCCTCTTGAATATATTTAATTTGTTTTTGATTTGCTAAAGCAATAGAGTTACTATTACCTTTTAATCTATTTTTAACCTTGAACATTAATAATAAATAAGCTGTTCCAAATAAAGCAAATAAAGTCAAGGCAATATTAGAGTTAATAATAAATAAACTAATTAATATTAAGACTGCAATTACAGTATGTGAAATGAGCCATAAAGTTGTATGAAGTACTAAAACTGTTGCATTTAAATAAGTAGTACTTGTAGTAATAATTTGACTTGTTTTTTTCTCAATATGTACAAAATAAGGCTGCATTAGATTATTTGAAAATGCCTTGATACTTATTTCAGTTCCTACTGCTGCTGCATATCTACCATTTATCCAGACTGTAGTTAATTTAATAATTGCAGCAAATATTGCTAAAGAAATAAATAAAATTGATACTGGAATTAATAATTCAGATTGATCATTAATATTAAGAAATTGATAAATTAATCCAAAATTTTTTAACTCAAATAATCTTTCGGGTTCTATTAAAACTGTTAAAAAAGGAATTATTGCAGTAAAGGATATCATTTCAGCCAATCCACTTAGCAGCATGCATATGAGAATAATAAAAAATTGAATTTTTCTTTTTTTAGAAAAAAAATACCAGAGATTTTTTAGAAGAAAAAATATTTGATATTTATTTTTTTGTTTTTTTTCTTTCAATTTATTAAATACCTAAATTAAATCTATAAAATTAATGACATTGAAAATCCAGATTTTTGAAATCCAACTTTTTTATAGAATTCTAACTTATCCTCCTTACATTCTAATACTAATTTATAGCAGTTTTCTTCTTTAGCTTTTCTTATTAAATTTTTTAATATTAATTTGCCAATACCTTTACCTCTATATTTTTCTAAGATTACTACATCTTCAATAAATCCTATTACACCTCCTCTTATTTTTCTTGATAAATGCATAGAAGCAAATCCAACTAATTTTTTTTCAAAGATTTCAACATCAGAATCAATAGCAATAAATCCATAAACTCCTTTTTGATTTATGAAATTTTCCCAAATAATTTCTTCAGAATTTTTTTCTGGATAAAAATTACTTATAAATTGAAGTAATTCTATAATTTGAGATAAATATATCTTTTCAACATTTTTTATTTCAATATTCATAATATTTTATAAATATATACCAGATTTTTTTAATTTATTGTTAATTTTTCTTGATAATAAATTCAACCAACTATACTTTTTTAAAAATTTCTTTAAAAAAGGTAAAGAGCTCAAACCTGGACCAATTATTAATTCTTTTTTAAAATTAATTTCATCTTCAAAACATAATTTAAAGCCCTTATCAGTATAAAATTTTAAGGCATTATTAAACCTTATTATTGAATCATCTTTAGATGAGATACCTTCATTATCATTACCCATTGAAATAGCATAATTAGGAATACTTCCCCACATCTCTTTATCATCATTTGGATGTGGGGGAACAAAAGTATTTAGACCAAAATATTTCTGTAAAGTATAAGAAAAATGAATATCCTCTCCAGCGATATGACTTCTATCAATTGAAGGTAATTCACGCCAAAAAGCTGTAAGCCATTCTCTTTTAAAAAACCAAGAATGTCCAACAATATCAACTCTCTTAATTTCACTAGAAGGATTATCCCATCCAAATCCGTCATTAGGAGAATATCTATATTTTGATTTAAACCTAAGACCTCTAGTGCCTAAGAGTCCTTCACAATTTTCCATTGTAGTTAGGCAATTTTGAAACCACTTTTTGCCTGGAATTGTATCATCATCAAAAATACATATATATTTTGTATTGGCATTTAAAGCAAAAGCGAATCTTGCCCAAACACCATAATTATAATTATTTTGAGCAACAAGAGCTTGTGATAAAATTTTTGATGGAAGATCTTGTTCACTTTTATTTTTCCATATCAAAATCTTATTAGGTTTAATTGTCTGAGAATTTAGTGCATCAATTTGTTTTTGAAGATTATGCAATCTTTTAAAAACATTTAAAACTACTGTAATTTCAGACATGTTTTTGATATTTACCATCTTATGTAAAAACTAGGACGAAGTTTTCTTAAAAAAGGTTTTAGTCCCTTAGAGAAGTATGTAACATGATAACTTCTAGTAATCTTATCTAAGCTCAATAAATCATTAATAGAAGTACCTAAATCTAAAAAAGTAATATCTTTTCTTATTTGAAATATTCTATGTCCAAGAATATTTGAAAGAGATGATGCTGACGAAAGAATTAATGAACCTGTTGGTATATGTAATAGTTTCTTAATTACTTCATCCCTAATTTGTTGGTAATTTTCGAAAAAATTATCAGGGATTTTTATATGTTTAGATTTTTCTAATATATCTATTGGCTTAGCTCTAAAGTTTGCGACTAAATAAATATTGTCATATTTACCAATTAATGGAATAATTTTTTCCCTAAAAAATTTATAATTTGAGTTTATTAGAAGATCAGCAAAAGTAATGCTTCCATCTAAACCACCATTAAGAGTTACTAACAAATCCCTATCTTTTATAAATCTTTTATGAGGCATACCCTTAAAATAATTTGGCATTTTTGAAATTGATGATAAAATCAAGTCCTCTCTAATATCATAATTTATATTTGGATCGAATTCTTTTGAATCTATTTCAGAAAAATTATTCTTAAATTTCTTCCCTCTAAAGTATGTCAAACCATTCGAAATTTTTAAATATCTATTTCTAATAATCTCAACTTCTCCATCACTAAATCTTACGAAACAAAATGGCTCCTTATTAAGAATTCTCCTATAGAAATTTTCAATATTTTTTTTTGCTGATGGTTTCATATTAACAATATTAATAATTGATTATTTTTAAATTTAAAAATATTTTCATAATAAATTTATAAAGATTTCAAAATTTTAATCAATTTTTCTACTATGTACTCTTGTGTATTTATATCTAGACCTATCCAGAGAGGAAGCCTTATTATCGACTCCGATATCTTAGTAGTCCTTTTTAGAGATGAATAACTTTTACCATATTTTTTCCCAGCGATTGAAGAATGTAAGGGAACATAATGTGTTGTAGCTTCAATATTATAATCCATTAATTTTTCAATTATTTTATTTCTGATAATAGGATTAACTATTATGTAGTAAATATGACCATTTTGCGTACACTCCTCTGGAATAAATGGTCTTCTAATAAAGCCTTCTTTTTCTAAAGATTCGAGTAATTCATGATATTTTAACCAAATAGTTAATCTTTCTTTCGTAATTTTTGTGGAAAGATTTAATTGATTTAATAAGAAACCTGCTACCAATTCTGAAGGCAAATATGATGAACCAACATCACACCAGGAATATTTATCAACTTGACCTTTTTTGAAAAGGGTTCTATTAGTTCCTTTTTCTCTAATTATTTGGGATCTATCTAAAAATTTCTCATTATTAACGATTAATGCTCCACCTTCTCCAGATATTATATTCTTAGTTTCGTGAAAGCTAAAAGCTCCCAAATCGCCTAAAGATCCTAAAGGTTTTCCCTTATATTTTGAGAGTATTCCTTGAGCAGAATCTTCAACAACAAATAATTTATAACTTTTTGCTATTGAGTTAATAGTATCCATTTCACAAGATACACCTGCATAATGAACGGGTAAAATAGCTTTCGTTTTTTTATTAATACTTCTTTCAATAGAATTTTCATCAATATTTAAAGTATCTTCTCTTATATCAATAAATATTGGTACACCACCCCTTAAAACAATTGCATTTGCAGTAGATACAAATGTATAAGAGGGCATTAAGACCTCATCACCTTCCTTGATATTTAATAAGATCGCACTCATTTCTAGCGCAGCTGTACAAGAGTGTGTCAAAAGAGCTTTTTTAGCTTTACAGTAATTTTCTAACCATAAATGTACCTTGTTTGTATATTTACCATCACCAGATAAAGACGATTTATTTTCCTCTAAATCTGAAAAAAAATTAGAATCAAGAGGTGTTATGAAAGGCTTATTAAATCTTATTAAATTTTTCATTAAATTTTAGAACCTTGTTCTGAACCTTTTGCATTAATTACTAATTTTATAGTCTTTATAAAAATTATGAAATCAAGAAAGAAAGAAAAATTTTCAATATAAAATAAATCATAACTTAATTTATTACTAGAATCTCTTTCAGAAGCCCCATAAGGATAATTTACTTGTGCCCAACCACTTAATCCTGGCTTAACTAAATATCTCTCATAGTAAAAAGGAATTTTCTTATATAATAATTCATCAAATTCTGGTCTTTCAGGCCTAGGTCCAATTAAACTCATCTCTCCTTTTAAAACTGATATAAGTTGAGGTAGTTCATCAATTCTAGTTGCTCTTATAATTTTTCCTACTTTACTTATCCTTGAATCATTGCTGATAGCCCAAGTAGCACCATTCTCCTCAGAATTAACATACATACTTCTTAACTTATATATTCTGAAACTCTTAGAATTTAATCCTGTTCTAATTTGGGAATAGATTATTGGCCCCCTATCTTCTAGAAAAATCAAACAAGCAAAAAATATTAAAATAGGACTAAAAATAAGCAAAATTATTAAACTTAAAAAAATATCTGCAATTCTCTTTAGTTGAATTTCAAAGCTTTTATCTCTTAATATTCTATTAATTCTAAGAATATCAAAAGAACTTATAAATTCTGATGGGTATCTCTGTAAATATGTTCTACACCAATCTTTTAAGGAAATAAAAGACAAATTATATTTTTGCAAAAAAGAGAAATCGAAACTTTCTACTAATTTGTCAGAACTTATTATGATTCCTTCATAGTTATTTTTATTAAAATCAATTAATTTTAAGTCAGAAAGTTTCTTAACTAATTTTAATTTAAATTCAAAGTTAGGGTTTTGAAAATTTCTGTTAATAATATCTTTATAATTTTCATCTCCAATAAGAATCCATTCTTTAAAAAATGAATCTTTTTTATGAAGATAAAAAATTAAAGATATATGCAATATACAAGTAAATAATATGTATATAAAAATAAAATTAATTGAAAAAATAGGATCGTTACTACTTAGAAATT
>CEUK01065812.1_pt1 | contig 13300 bp, 8 predicted proteins | sample 356451 | NCBI WGS metagenome assembly CEUK01 (sample SAMEA2622843, study PRJEB7988) | marine metagenome | isolation source: saline water (ENVO:00002010), including
TGAGCAAAACATTTCGTTCTTATTACTTTTGAAGATGGCATTAGCATGTTTGTTTGGCGGCATTATAGGAGCTCGTTTAGGTTACATTAACCTTCATTGGGACTATTTTGTTAGTCACCCCATTGATGCAGTTAAATTTTATGAGGGCGGAATGGTCTATTATTGGGGGCTAGCCGGAGGGATATTTACTGGTCTTTTATTCTGGCGTGGAAAGCCGGGATGGATAAGAATTTGCGATATTATGATTCTCTCACTCCTACCAGCTCAAGTCATGGGAAGAATTGGTTGTTATCTTCATGGATGTTGTTTCGGAGTCAGTTATAATAATTTACCCTATATGAATTGGTTTATGGTTGTTTTTCCTAACGAAAATATTCTAAGGCATCCGGTTCAACTCTATTCTGGATTAGGATTAGCTTTAATATTTTTAATCTTATGGTTTGTTTACAAGAGGTTAAAAACACCAGGAATTATTATCATTTCATATATTTATTGCTACGCATTTTTTCGATTTTTTATAGAATTTCTACGAGCTGATTCCAGGGGCTATTTCCTGGGAATATTCGATATGAGCATGTCTCAAGAAATTGGTATTTTGACAATAATTGTCTTGACCTTTTATTTAGCAGGGCAATTACTTGGCTGGTTTCCTAAACCAAAAATAACAGATCTTCCTAAGAGCTAATCTCCTCTTTACTTTTATCTCGTAAGAATAGCAAACACATAGCTGGGATAAGAATTAATGTAAATATTGTGGAGATCATTAGTCCGCCTAATACAACAGCTCCGATACCTCTGTATAATTCACTTCCTGGACCAGTCATAAGTACTAATGGAGCCATGCCAAACATCGAGGTTAATGTGGACATAAATATTGGCCTTACCCTTGCTATCAATGCCTTTGAAACAGAAGTTTGTTTACTCTGGCCATTCTTTATTCCTTTTAGAGTTTGATCAACAATCAGGATTGCGTTATTCACGACGATTCCGAGAAGCACAATAAAGCCTAGCATAGTTAGTACATCTAAAGGTTGTGGAGCGACGGCAATATTGACTGTTCGTAACGCTAAAAAACCGCCAAAAGCCGCCAGTGGTACCGAAAATAATATTATAAAAGGGGTCATAAATGATTGAAACAGGGCGCATAATAGTAGATATGTTACCAACATGGCAGAAAAGAATTGGCCCTGCAGCTGCTGACGAGTTGTGGTTAGTTTATCCGCGGTGCCAGCCAAAATCGCTCTGTATGGACCGCCTAGATTGCCTTTCTCTCGCATGGGCTCTATTATCTCGTCTCGAATTTTTTGCATTGCTGTTTGCAGTGGAACTTGAAGAGGCGGCGTAATCGATAATGTAACGACGCGCTCTTGTTCAAATCGTAATATTTCGGTGGGGCCCATATCATGCTTTACATCTACGATCGAGCCCAGTTCACTAACACCTTTTGTATTAGGTAAATACAAGGGAACATTTTTGATAGCTTGGGTATTCATGACATCTTGCTTTTTACCTCGAAGGCTTACGTCGATCATTTTTCCATTTGCCTTACGATATTCGGTAACAAGCACTCCATCTACCATTGCATCAACGGTTTGACCTATATCCCGACTGTTATAACCAACCTCAGCTAGCTTTTTATAATTAGGTAAGACATGTAATTCAGGTTGACCTAGATCGAGTCCAGGTTGCGGTCGTGCTTGCGCGCCTGGTATTACACTTTGAACCTTAAAGAAGGCTTGTTGAGCGTTATTCATAAGTTGTTGGAGATCAGGTCCTGTCAGCCTCAAATCGATGGTACGTCCGCCGCCAAATCCTTGATTAAATAGACTAGCTCTAACCACTATAGCAAGCATTCCGGGTACGGTATTTAGGGTACCTCGTAATTTCTTCATCAAATTGTCGACAGTATCATCCTCAGTGGCTCGAAAACCCATGAATACCCGTGTAGAGCTAGCTACATAAAAAAAACTACTGACTTCAGGCTCGTCACCCTCCCAAAGTGATTTCAGATCGCCTTCGAGTTTTTCTCCGATTCGAATAAACTCCTGAAGATTATAGCCCGGAGGTGGTATAAGAATACTAAATACCAAGTTTCTTGAACCTGTTGGTAGATACTCTGCGGGTGGAGACAAAAGGTACGAGAATAGAATAGAACTTATGGACAGCGTGGCTATTACTAATATTTGTCTAGCTTTAGAAGAACATAAATTTAATACAAATCTAGATATAGAATTTGCGAAAAATACATGGGAATCATTTGAGCTCGCATTACTGCGTAATACGTTTGCACTTAGCGTTGGAATAACAAAAATTGAGACTAACAAAGATAAAGTTACGGCACAGCTTATTGCTAGTGCAATATCCTTGAAAAGCTGTGCTATTTCCGAATCTAAAAATAATAGCGGAAGAAAGACGGCCACTGTGGTAATCGTTGAAGCCGCAATAGCACCCCAGACTTCTCGGGTACCCTCTACAGCAGCGAGATATGGTGATTTTCCGCGCTGCAAATGAGAAAAGATATTTTCAAGAACTACAATGGAATTATCTACTAACATGCCTACGGCAAAACTTATTCCAGCTAAAGAAACTACATTGATATTTCTACCGAGTAAAAACATACCGAGAAAGGTTCCAATCGCTGAGATAGGAATGGCACAAGCAATAATCAATGTGGGTCTTACATTACGAAGGAATAACAGCAATACAGTAATAGCAAGCAAACCACCCAAAAGAAGATTTTGGGATACTAGATTTAAGCTCTTCTTAATGTAGATAGAACTATCATAAGCCTGAATTAATTTATATCCATTATCTTTGAGTATACCCTCATTAAGTTTTTCAATGGTTTGTTGTAGTCCTGCCATAGTTTTTAATACATTTGATCCAACCTGACGTTGAGCATTTATTGCTATACAAGGTCGCCCCTTATATCTAACTTGAGATCCGGCATCTTTTGATTGAATTGTTACTTTAGCAATATCTTTTAGAAAAACCCGCTCTCTAGGGTCTTCCCTCAGCAGAATATTTTCGATATCGGATAGCGATTGAAAGCTCGTTTTGGTGCGAACGATATAACGTCTTTTACCTTCATCGATTTTCCCAGCCGAATAGTCTTTACCTTCTTGACGTATTTTGGTAATAACTTGTGGCACTGTTAGTCCACGACTAGCAATGGCTTGAGGACTAAATAGGATTTGTACTTCTTCCTCCTGAGCACCGAATATGTTAGCCGCAGCTACTCCTGGAACGCGCTCGAATGCAGACTCTATATGATCCTCGACAAATATTTTTTTTGATGAAATTTGGGGATCAACCTCGTCGCCAAGTGGCAGAAATATAAACCATCCGATCGCATTATCGAAGGCTCCTGACGTGGATATAATAGGACGCTCAACTTCAGCTGGATATCCAGGAACACGATTTAATAAATTATTTACCTTTAATAATGCAGAGTCTAGATTTGTGCCGGTTTTGAAGTTGAGGACCACATTTCCAGATGATGGACTTGCGGTTGCATTCATTTCGTCAAGTCCTTCTAAAGACTTCAAAAATTGCTCTTGACGCTCTAGAATCTCACGCTCAACCTCAGCGGGTGAGGCACCAGGCCAAATAGTGTTAACAGATACAACTGGTTTACTGACGTCAGGCGTCATTTGAACGGGGAGTGAAACAAGGGATTTCACACCAAAGAAAACAACAAATAGAACTGCAACAGAAACGGTAACAGGATAGTTTATGCAGGATTCTAGGATTCCACTTCTTGAATTATTGCTGGGGTACACCACTGGCCCCTTTGCTACTAGTTTTGATATCGAGATCACTGCCTGGTTGTAGTCTCTCATTTCCTCTGGTGACTACTTCCTCATTAATTTCTAGGCCATCTAATATCTCAATGAATTGACCGAATTCCTGACCAACTCTGACCATGCGAAGTTCGGCTTTACCGTTTTTATTGACATAAACTTTGACGCTACTTTGTCCCGCCGTACGTAGAATAGCATCTTTGGGAATCAATATTCTCTTCAATTCTGGACCCACGGGAAGACTCACCCGAGCACTCATCCCAGCGATTAAAAAACCAGGATTTTTTACGCGAACAATTACAGGGATAGTTTTACCTTGCAGCATAGCTATCGGTCCGATTGAGACTACGAGGCCCTCCAGCCCCTTGTACTCTGGATAAGCTGGGAAGCTGACTGGCACCTTTTTCATCCTACGGACCTGTGAAATTTGTTCCTCTGGGACCAATACTGCGAGATCAAGATAACTAGAGTCCACTAGCTCGGCGATAGGGTCACCTATATTTATCCAATCACCGACCTCCACTAATACTTCACCTGATATACCACTGAAAGGAGCTTTAATGCTCATGTCCTCAATTTGCAGATCGATTGATTTTAAGGCTAAGGTTGACTCTTCAACGCGTGCTTGTAAATACTGAATATGCTCTTTTCTTTCACCTGATTTAATAAGTTGAAAGCTTTTCAAAGCCTCCACCTCTTCTGCCTGAGCGATCTCGTATTCCCGTCTCTTCAAGTCTAAATCTTCAGCTGTGGTAGCAGATTTCTGAAATAAGCCGATTACACGACTCAAGCTAGCGCTACTTTCTTTTAGCCTAGCTTGACTACGGACCCATCTCGCTCTACTTGCATCAAGTTCCTCTTTTCGTGAGCCATTCATGGCTTGCAATAATTCGGCTTTTGACTGTGAGAGCCTTGCCAGCTTCTGAGCTTTATCTAAGTTCGCATGTTTCGTATCTAAGACAATAACTATTTGATCTTTATCCACTGGAATTCCAAAATAGATGTTTCTTTTCACTATTAATCCTTGCCCCGTAGACGAAATTTTTGATCGAGCAATAGGGAGACTTGTAGCAACATAATTGACTTGTGGCGCAATATTATCTGTTAAAACTTTCTCCAGTTCCACCTTTGCCGGACCACCAAAAGAATGGATCACTGTATTTACAACTATCAATAGGACTAAAAAAATCGGATTCATAGATTTCTCGCAATTCGAATGAGCCGCACAATGTAGTGCCTTTGTTATCTCCTTGCAAATATGGTTTGATATGGACATTCTAAACCAATCAAAATAAATGGGTAAAAGACTTGGAATTAGATTTTTGGAATCAAGTATGGAAAGAAGAGCGGCTCGGCTTTGATCAAGTTGAGATGAACCACTACCTAAAAAAGTCTTTATCTACTTGGCTTTTGGAAACAAGTGAAACAATATTTGTACCATTGTGTGGTCGTAGTATTGATATGTGGGAACTGCACTGTCTGGGCCATCAAATAGTAGGAGTGGAGTATGTTCGCGATGCTTTAGAGGATTTTGATAAAAAATTTTCCCTGAATATGCGTAAACATTTTATTCGTGATTCTGTTGAGTGTTTCGAGACTGAGGACTTTAAACTTTATTGCGCTGATTTTTTTGATCTCATATCAGCTGATATTCCTAACGGAGAAAAGCCACTTAAAATTTGGGATAGAGCTGCACTAGTTGCTTTGCCGAATGATTTGCGACGAGAATACTACAGACAAATAGAGAAGTTAAGCGGAGGAAATCTCGATTGGTTGTGCTTATTATTTACTTTTCCGGCCGCTGCAAATTTTGGTCCGCCTTTTTCCGTGAGTCTTACGGAGGTTCAACAGATTATGATTGATAAAGGCTTTAATGTTAAAGTTTTAGAGGAGCGTCACCTAGAACCTAAAAATCCAAAATTTGTAGAGGCTGGCATTTCTGAGTTTACTGAAACTCTCATCCGGGTGATTAGTTAAAATGAAATATTTTATACTATTTATATTATTGCTAACCATCAATTCTTCTATTGTCTGGTGTGATTCTAAGAATGACTTTGAGAAGCTTCTCCGTACTAAAGTCCTAACCGGTGATATTGATGCCATGCATAGTTTGGGTAGACTTTTAGAGAATAAAGGTAAATCTTTTCATAAAGAAGCATTGCATTGGCTGACCGAGGCCGCAAGGTTGGGACATGCTCCGGCCCAATATAATCTCGCTATTAGTCGATTTAATGGAGATTTAGGTGAAAAATCTCTTGAATTGGCTTGGATGTGGATGAAACTATCAAAGCAAGCTGGTTTTGAGCCTGCGATCGAAATGCTTAGTCTGATAGGTAAAAAGCTTAGTAAACAGCAGCTTAATAGTGCTCAAAACTTACTTTTAAAGAAACAAACGCAATGGGACATAGAAGCCGCTAAAGAAGGAAGTATGAAGGCAGCTGTTCGTGCTGGAATAGCTCTTCTGGATGGCAAGCATACCAATGTAAATAAAGAATTAGGTCTTCAATTATTGGAGCAAGCCGCTGATCATGGAGAATGGCAAGCTATGCTTTCTCTAGCGGTTCGATATGAACTGGGTCGTGACATTAAGCAACATCACGGTAAGGCGCGTCATTACTATCTTATGGCCGCAAGACAAGGTTCTCGGCGCGCCATGCATGAATTATCGAGAGTACTTTATAAAGGTAAGCTAGCTGATTCCCAGCCAGTGCTCGCATTAGCTTGGTTAAAAATAGCTATGCAGCAAGATTTTGAACCTTCTCGAGCTACTCATGATGCAATTATTCCATCCATGACCAAGAAGCAAGTTCTAACAGCCAGAAAGTTGGCGACATTAGGACCCGTAAAGTTAGCTGACTCGGGTTGGATGATTCCTCATCGAAAACTGAGATCTAGCAAGTTTAATCTTTTATCTATATCACCTTGGCCCCATGACCTATTTACAAATCAGAGTAATCGTCAACTTGGATACGTTATAGAAAATCTACCAAATGATTTTAGAAATTGGAAAAAGCCCACATTTGATTTCAATACGGACGCAGCGATCAAAGGTCAGCGCGATGCAATGTATCACCAAGCTCTTACGCTTCTCTTAGGTCTCGGTGGGGAGAAAGATTTAAATAAAGCAATATCCTTGTTAGAGGATGCTGCTGCACGAGCGCATGGGCCTTCGGCTACATTACTGGGATTTTTGACGATTGTTGGATCAGGAGTAGAGCTTGAGTCAGCTCGTGAATTGTCCCGTCTTGAAATGCTCAGTAAACGTTCAGATGCGGAAGCTCAGTTTCTAGTGGGTAAGATTTATCAACTTGGTCTGCAAGGAAGGGTAGATTACAAGAAGTCCCGTGAATTTTATGAATTGGCTAGTGCCCAAGGTCACGCACCAGCGAGTAGCGAATTAGCAAAATTCTATCAAAAAGGTCTAGGTGGTGAGAGTGATGATTTAAGGGCCTGGGTTTTGTGGAGTTCTTTGGTAAAGCAAAATTGGCCGGGGGCTGAGGTGAATTTACAAGAACTTGAACTCAATATGGGTCAAGACCGTATCGCTAAGGCAAGAAGTCAGGCAAAAAAACCTAAATCTATAAAAAGAGTTAATAAAAAGGTAATCAAACCAAAGCCTGTGCAAAAAAAATTGAGTGGCATAGAAGCCCTACGTCAGCAAGCCAGTAAGGGTTCATCACAAGCCCAATATGATTTAGGCAAACTCCATTTCAATGGTGATGGGACCCCTCAAAATTATGACAAGGCATTCGAGTGGCTCAGTAAGGCTGCAAATCAGGAACATGGCTTAGCCTGTTTGGATTTATCGCAAATGATAATCAAACAACAAGGGAATAAATTAAGTCTTGATAAGGCTAGAGATTGGTTAATGAGAGCTTCAGAAAAAGGTCTAGATGAAGCGAAATCGCAGTTATTTAATCTCGATATGAAGCGCGGTCAGGAGGCCTATCAAGCTTATGATAATAAGAAGGCTCTCAAAATATTTGAGCAATTACAGAAAATCAAATCTAATGATGCAAAAGTGTTCTGGGCTGTTACCAAGACTAAAGATTCGCTTGGATTAGACCTTTTCAATGCAGGTAAAAAGGCGGAAGCTGAGAAGGTTCTTATGGAGGCTATGGAATCGGCTTCAGCTTGGCAGAAGAATTTTCCAAACGACGCTCAGGCTTATGTTTACTTGGCTGTGACCACTGGCAATCTTGCGCGTTTCAAAGGTGGTAAAGAAAGAGTTCAAATTGGAAGTAAAGTTGAAGGATATTGCCTCAAAGCCATTGAGACAGACTCTGGTGTTGGTCGACCCTATGTAATTTTAGCAACATATTATTGGGAAATTTCTAAATTAAATTGGATGCTAAAGGCCTTTGCTAAATCCTTTCTCGGAAAACTTCCTGATAAGACTAGAGATGATGCGTTGCAGTTGTATATGAAGGGGCTGGAGAAAGATAATAACCAAATCTATGGTCATTACAAGATTGCCCAATTATACGATGCCCTCGGTAAAAAAGATAAAGCTCAGAAACATCGCAAAATTTTAATGGGACTCAAAGCAAAGAATTCTGGCGATCAAAGAATTCTAGATGAGTTAAAGAAGGGGTCCTAAATGGTTAAAATTTTAAGCTATGTTTTGACTTTAATACTCCTCAATCAGCACTTTTGTAACCAGACAAACTATCTGAACAACACGCTGGGTCAGGCAAGGCATTTTCAATCTCAGTTACGTACTAATTTTTATGGAGTCAATAGAAATCCTAGCAAATCATATCAGCTATTTAAGAAAGCGGCGGAGCAGGGGGATTCGGATGCCGCCTATAATTTAGGGTATATGTCATACCGAGGGGATGGTATCAAGGCGTCAAGATCTGAAGCGATGAAGTGGTGGTCTAAGGCTAGTGACTCAGGCCATTTAGCTGCGACTTATCAATTAGCCCACTTATTGAAACAGGGTTCACTAAAAGATAGATCGAAATCGTGTGATTTATTTGAAAAGAGTTTTAAAGCAGGGTTACACGCGGCATCCTTTGAGCATGGCTTATGTGCGCTTAAGGAGTCAAATTCGGATGCATGTAAATTTTTTGAAATATCACATAAATCAGGCTTCCCAGAAGGGACATATAATTATGCTTGGTGCTTGCACAAATCCATGCCGAGGAAAGCTGAAGAGTTATTACGAGAAGCCTTTGATAAAGGGCTGGTTGAAGCGGCAAACGCTATTTATTTGTTATCCCAGAATGAATCATTGGACGTATTACAAAAAGGCGCAAAACTAGGTAATTCTGAGGCTCATTATTTAATATACAGTCATAATAGTAGTCATTCAAAAACAGCTGAGGTAGCTATTTCTCATTTAGTAGAGTCAGCTAAAATGGACAATGCAGATGCACAGTTTGAACTGGGTCAACTAAATTACGACGGTCAAATCGCAAAAGGTAATTATGAAGCTAGTTTCTATTGGTGGAATAGAGCAGCTTTACAAGGACATGCAGCGGCTCAATTTAATCTTGGACATAGCTATTTGACTGGTCGAGGTGTTGAAGCTGATATAGTGTTGGCAGCTAGCTGGTTTAGTTTGGCTGCTCGAAGAAATAAAGAATATAAGGCTCATGTTTACCTCGATTCACTACTTTCGGAAGAAGAGCGACTTCAGGTTGCTCAATTATTGGAAGAAGGGCTAGCGGGTTTTAATACTAAACGTGAGAAGCAATTAGCTAAAGTTATTGGGGATAATGTTAAAAAGGTTCCCAAGTTGAAAGTAAAAAAAGAGGCTAAACAAGGCTCTGATGCGTTAGCTGCATTATTTAAGAGTGATCCGACGTTGGCTGTAAAAAACGCAACGACGCTAGCTGAGAAAGGGGATGGTATAGCCCAACTAAGTCTTGGTCGTTGGTACTTTAAACAGCAGCAACTTACAGATGCTGCTAAGTGGCTTTCTAAAGCAAATAAATCTCAGCCTGATGCAGGCATAGAATTAGCTGGGGTTTACCTTGCAATGCAGAAACCTCTAAAAGTTCTTGATGTAATCGGGGAATCTTCGGGGCCAGAGGCTATTAATATTCGTGTAAAAGCCTTACAGATGCAGGGCGATATTCTCTATTCTAGCTTCAAAAATATAGAGGCACAGAAGTCATATCTTCAACTGGAGAAAATTCATCCAGATAAGAATAACTTTGATTTACTGAGCAGATTGGCCCGTATTCATGATTCTATTGGTCTTGATATGTTTGCTGGAGGAAAAAAGTCTGAAGCCGAAGAGATTTTAAAGAAGTCATTAGAATACACCGAAAAGCTAAAAACAAATCATCCGGACCGTGCCGAAACTTATTTATTATTGGCGGTTAGCACTGGAAATCTAGCTAGATTCAAAAGTGGTAAAGATAAAATTAGAATTGGTGGAGCTGTCGAGGGTTACTGTCTGAAGGCAATTGAACTGAATCCTAAATTGGGACGACCATACTCTATTTTGGCTACATACTATTGGGAAATATCAAAATTGAGTTGGATACTCAAAGCCTTTGCTAGATCTTTTTTAGGTAAGCTCCCCGAAAAATCTCGTGATGATGCCTTGCAGCTATATAGAACTTCTTTAGAAAATAATCCAAATCAGATTTACGGACAATACAAAATGGCTGATCTTCTAATAGCAATGAATCGTAAAGATGAAGCCAAAAATCATTTAAGGATGGCATTAAAATTAAAAGCTTTATCAACCGGTGATCAAAGAGTCCAAAAAGATGCCAAAGCGCTACTTAAAAAAATTGGTGGCTGATACCTAGTGAGAATTGACAGATATAATGTTGAGCGATTTTGATCTCCGCAGGCATAAGGCATTAAACTCTTCTTTTTTCCGACGAACCATTTCATGAAGAGCTAATATTTGAGTGAAATATGGACGAATGGTGCCTGATCTAATGGGATTCATTTGATGCACCATTACCCACGCTAATAGTCTTTGAAATTTTTCATACGGACTCATCGATTTTCGTAATTGACAGGCACGAGAAGATAAGATTTGGGCATATTTTAAATAGATCATTGTGTCATATGCGACTATTTGTTTTAGTCTAGGCTTGTGTCTGAGGTATGAAAGATAATTGAGACGAAGATTCTTTTCATTCATAAATTGGTACCATTTTTCAAGTCGGTTATTATGGATTTGCCATCCTTCGAGGTTGTTTTGATGGCAACCATTCCAGCGGTCAGTTGAGTTTTCACAGAGTTGCTCAATCTGAACAATTTCGTGATCTAATGAATTTGTACTTGAGAATATATTATCTATTGTGTAACACATCAAAATTATGATGATTGCGTTTCTCACCAAGTTCATTTGATTCCTCTCCGGGATGAGCGAACGTCGTTTTGAGTATATTGTTGCAGATAAAGTGCCTCATCAAAGTGTTCTTGAATTACATGTGAATCATTCAAATCTGCAATGGTTTGAGCAATTCGCAAAAGCTGTGAATGTTTTCGGTTAGAAATCATCAAATTGTAGGGTTTGCTAAATCGACCAGGTCGCAGTCCTGTGATTTTTTGAAAATCATTCTCAGCTACTTGACCATTAAAGTATGTTGTAAATGCAGTACTAGATTTCAAATTTTTTTTATAGCGTAATTTTTGTACAGAACGAGCTCTGAATACTGCAGACCAATAATCTTTAAGATTTGAAACAGCTGGTTGATTTTTAATACTGTCATCCACCTCCATACAAATACTCATATTAAATCTATCTAACAGCGGTCCACTGATACGTGATTGATAATTATGAACTTGTTGCGGTAAGCAGCGGCATACGGATCCAGCAAAATTTGAATTGTAATAGCCACAAGGACAAGGGTTCATATTAGCAAGAATAGTAGTGACAGCTGGAAGGGTAGCTTTTTCAAAACCGTGACTCAGATTTACACTATGACTTTGCATTACCTGTCTAAGTGATTCAAGCACCTCGCGCTTGAATTCAGGTAATTCGTCTAATATTAGATAACCTCTATGAGAAAGACTTACCTCTCCTGGAATGATTGGCCTGCCACCACCAATAATACCCTTTGTTGATGCACTATGATGGGGACATCTTACCGGTAACTCTTTGTCAGAAGCCTTATTTAACTGAGATGACATCGAGAATAATCTTTTAGATTGCCAACTTTCGTTTTCATCGAGCAGTTTCGGTAAATTCCTTAATTTGTCGGCAATCAGTGATTTTCCACAACCAGGCGGACCTACAAGCAGTAAATGATGATGACCGGCCAAACTTATTTGTAGAGCCCTAAGAGCGCTGTATTGATTAAGAATATCGGAGAATAAATCGCTATCTTTAAGTTTAGGCTCAATTCGCTGATCACTCAATTTATGATTGTGATTGAAGTGTTTAATTCTTTTGATACAAACTAATTGTTTAAGGACAATTGCTGAAATATCAATCTCACTAATTTGAGACGATAGGTCACTCGGAATAATAAACTTACTCAGAGAATTTTGCTGCATGCAACCCAAGACAAGGTTTAAGCATTGGGCGCTGGAACTTAAACGCCCCTGTAGATTTAGTTCCCCCAGGACATAAAAGTCTGTAGCAAAATCAATCCTAATCTGTTTGCTCGCTTTCAGAATACTAATGGCTATAGCTAAGTCTAGATGGGTACCGTATTTTGGTAAATTAGCGGGTGCAAGATTGACTGTTATCCTACGTCGAGGAAATTCAAAACCAGAATTTTTAATAGCAGCTCTTACCCTTTCACGAGATTCTTTAATCGCGGTACTTGGAAGGCCACTTATCTTGAAACTGGGTAAACCAGATGATAAGTGACACTCAACGTCCACTCGGCGTACATCAAATCCATTCTGAATCAATGAACGACTGACAGCATACATAATTGCCTCCTTTTGAGTTGGCAAATTGTTAACTATGTGTATGCGTACTAGAAGACCGTAATATTTTGATAGTCCCGGTCTAAAAATCTTTCCCTAACGAAAAATTGTGATCAGTCTTATCGTGATTAGGTATTCAAATCAAAGGAGACTTCTAATGAGACTTAATGATTGTAAATTTATAGGTAATCTTGTGGCTGACCCAATCTCAAAGCAGACTAAGTCTGGAATTGAGCATTGTATATTTACTATGGCGATTGACTCATATCGTAAAGATAGAGAGCCACTTTTTTTGAAGGTAGCGTCTTTCAGACGAGCTGCTGAGTTCGTAGGTAACAATTTATCGAAAGGATCTCCGGTATTAGTACAAGGAGAATTACAAATAAAATCTTATCAAAATCAGGAGGGTAGTAAAAAATGGTGGACGGAAATTATCGCTAACAATATCCAATCATTAGCCAAAAAATCAGATTCGCTAAGTTTAGAAAATTTAACCTAATTCAATGAGTCAGGGTGGAGTTGAAGACCAACAGCAAGGGGCTGTTCTATTGATATTATCAATTTGGCTCTTCAACTCCGCGTTGTTCTAAAAATCTTTTTACAAGATAGCCTGTGCCAAAATCCCAGGATTTAAGTTTGTG
>CEUK01145568.1_pt1 | contig 13242 bp, 10 predicted proteins | sample 356451 | NCBI WGS metagenome assembly CEUK01 (sample SAMEA2622843, study PRJEB7988) | marine metagenome | isolation source: saline water (ENVO:00002010), including
TCATGGTCGTTTACGAAATACTGAAGAAGGATATTCAAATCGCACTCTTGATTGTGACATCTTAGTTGCTGGAGAAGAAATCGTTTCAAATGAAAGATTGGAAGTGCCGCATCCAAGAATAAGCAAACGTAGGTTTGTCCTTCAACCCCTTTCTGATTTAGATCCAAAATTAAAAATACCTGGACTAGAAAATTCAGTATCAGAATTATTAATAAATTGTTCTGACAATTCTAAATTAACTTTATGGGACCCTACGCATACATAGCAATTGAAGGAAATATAGGTGCCGGCAAAACCACCTTCACCGAGCTCGTGGCTAAACAGTACGGGTATGAACTTATACTTGAAAGATTTGAGGAAAACCCATTTTTAGAGAGGTTTTACGAAGACACTAAAAGCCATGCATTCTCTGTTGAACTTGCCTTTGTTGCGGATAGATTTAAGCAGCTAAGAGAAGCTCTTGGTAGTCGAAATTTATTTAGGCAGCAAGTTTTAGCTGACTATTCATTTGCAAAGTCTTTGATTTTTGCAAAAGCTAATTTACCCCAGAGTGAATTCATTTTATTTAGAACAATGTTCCGACTTATGGAGGCGCAATTACCCAAACCAGAAGTCATCGCCATACTTAACCCTGGTATTGAAAAAGTGAAGAATCAGATAATTGAGCGTGGGCGTTCTTATGAGCAGGATATGCCTGAAGGATATTTGGAGAGGGTTTGGTCTGGATATGAAGAACACTACAAATTCCACAGAGGATCAAGGGTTCTTTGGATAGACACGTCAGATTTAGATTTTGTGAAAAACAACGAGGACTTCAAAAAACTATTAACTTGTATCCTCGCTCCGAGAAAACCTGGGGTGTATCACTTAAAACCATAGAAAATGCTTAGAAAAGACTTTTTAAGATTGAGCGCCCTGTGTGGAGGAGGAATATTTTCAGTGTCTACGTTTGCCAGAGCAAATAAACCATTGGAAATCGAAGAACTTGTTGCTTCATCAGGAATAGATGGCAGCATGTTTAACTACGCAGATGCACCAATAAAAAAGGTGAGAGTTGGTGTCGTAGGCTTAGGAAATAGAGGGACTACTCTTATTGAAATGCTTAATTGGTTAGTACGTAACGATCATTGTGAAATCGTGGCAATCTGCGATGTACAAAAAAAACACATAGAGCGGGCTCAAAGTAGAATTTCAAAATTTCAGAACACTTCACCGCAGGTCATAAACGGATCCTCAAACGAAAATGCTTGGATGCAAATTTGCAATCCAGATCTAGCTGACCTTCTCTTAATCGCTACTCCTTGGAGGTGGCATGCTCCGATGGCTACATACGCAATGGAGCAGGGTCTTCACGTAGCAACTGAGGTTCCAATGGCATACAAAGCCCAAGATATCCTTGAGGTGATTAAGACAGCTGAGCGCACAAAAAGGCATTGCATAATGATTGAAAATTGCTGCTATAATGGAGAGGAACTTTTCGTTTTGAATATGGTGAAGGAAGGAGTTTTTGGCGATTTAACTCATGCCGAATGCGCCTACATACACGATTTGCGAGAATTACTGATACATAAAGAATACTACCACGAGCGTTGGAGATTAAATCATCACCTAGAACGCGACGGAAATTTCTACACAACTCATGGTTTAGGCCCAGTTTGTATGTACATGGATATTCTAAGAGGTGATAACTTGAGTCACCTTGTTTCTATGAGTTCAAACGAGGCCGCTTTGAGTAATGCATTGAGAGAATCTGACGATCCTGTGATGAATGCTATTTCAAATAAGGTGGTATGTGGTGACGTAAACACTACTCTAATTAAAACTGAAAAAGGCCGAAGCATAATGCTTCAGTTTGATGTTCACACAGGACGCCCATACAACAGGCTTAACAAGCTTTGTGGAACTGGTGCAGTTCACTACGGTTACCCTTCAAGGTTATATATAGATAAACACGATGGAGATTGGCATAGTTGGCAGGATGAAGCTAGTTACAAAGAATATTTAGAAAAATATGCTCACCCAATGTGGACAAAACTTCGCGAACAGATATCAGACAATGAGCAGGGGCACGGGGGGATGGATTTCGTGATGATGTTTAGACTAATTCGCTCACTTAATCACGGAGTAGCACTTGACTTAAACGTATACGATGGTGCTCTTTGGAGCATAGTCGGTGCTTTAACAGACAAATCTGTAGCCGAAGGTAATCAAAGGGTAAACATCCCTGATATCACAAATGGAAAATGGCAGAAAGAGGCTGAACATCCAGTTTTCAGAGAATTATAACCGAATTAACCGATTAGTTCTTTCATTTTAGAACCGATATGAGCAGGACTATCCACAACGTGGATACCGCATTCTGCCATTACTCGCTTTTTTGCTTCAGCAGTTTCGTCTTCACCACTAACGATTGCACCTGCATGACCCATAGTTCGGCCTTTTGGAGCTGTTACTCCAGCGATAAATCCTACAACTGGTTTTGTTGAGTTTTCCTTAATCCAACGTGCTGCGTTTATTTCAAGATCTCCGCCAATTTCACCAATCATTATAATCCCTTCTGTTTCATCGTCTGCCATTAGAAGCTTAACAGCGTCAAGTGTTGTTGTACCAATAATTGGGTCTCCACCAATACCTATTGCTGTGGTTTGACCTAAACCTGCTTTAGTACACTGATCAACTGCCTCATATGTAAGAGTGCCTGACTTACTTACAATTCCAACTCGACCTTTCTCGAAAATGAAGCCAGGCATAATTCCAACCTTAGCCTCACCTGCAGTCATAACTCCTGGACAGTTTGGACCAATTAAAGTGCAATCTCTCTGATCAATGTAAGCCTTTACTCCTACCATGTCTGCAACAGGAATACCTTCAGTGATACAAATGATAACCTTGATACCACCATCTGCAGCTTCCATGATAGCATCTGCTGCAAATGCTGGGGGAACAAATAGTATGCTCACATCAGCACCAGTTTTTCTAACCGCATCTTCAACAGTGTTGAATACCGGTTTATCAAGGTGAGTTGAGCCTCCCTTGCCGGGAGTAACACCTCCTACTACGTTTGAACCATATTCTATCATTTGGCTAGCGTGGAATGTGCCCTCGCCACCAGTAAATCCTTGAACAATTATTTTAGAGTCTTTGTTTACTAAAACGCTCATGAGTAGTTGTTTTTTTAGCAGTTTTTTCTTGCCAGGTAAATTTAGGCCAAACCTCCTCCATCTTCCCCCTTCTTTCCTCAAATTTGCATAGTGAAAAATTCAATACCCCAAGCCCTTGATGGTTCAACTATTTGCGCAATCTCCACAGCAACAGGCTCAGGAGGGATTGCAGTTGTTCGTGTAAGCGGCTCTGATGCATTGACAGTCTCTTCTTCTATTTTTTCAAAAAAACTAGGTATTGAACATGATAGAGGTGTTGTATTAGGTAGAATTATTGATGGTGAATCAATTCTTGACGAAGGTCTAGCACTTGTTTTATGTGGACCCGGGTCATATACTGGAGAGGATACAGTTGAGTTCAATATTCACGGATCTGCATTTATTCAAGGAGAGATAATAAGGTTGTTGATTCTTGCTGGTTGCCGACTAGCAGGTCCAGGGGAATTCACACAACGAGCATTTTTAAATGGTAAGCTTGACTTAGCTCAAGCAGAGGCCGTAGCAGATCTAATAGCTGCTGAACATTCTGGCGCACATCGATTAGCTGTTGAACAACTCCGAGGAAATTTCTCTAGAGAGATAGGTGAGTTACGCGAGTCATTAATTGAATTTGCTGGATTATTAGAATTAGAATTAGACTTTTCAGAAGAAGATGTTGAGTTTGCTGATAGAACACGCTTCTTAGAACTTATTGAAAAACTACTTGGTAGTGTCACTTCTCTTGCTGATTCATTCCGTGCAGGAAATGCTATCAAGTCAGGCGTTCCGATTGCAATACTTGGAGCACCAAATGCTGGAAAATCTACTCTATTGAATGAACTTGTTGGCGATGAAAGAGCTATAGTGTCTGATATCGCCGGTACTACACGAGATGTTATTGAAGACACCTGTATAATTGATGGAGTTTTATTTAGATTCATTGACACTGCTGGAATAAGGGAAACTTCAGACATAATAGAAAATGAAGGAATTAAAAGAGCATTTGAAAAAGCAGCAAGCGCACACACTGTGCTATACATACTAGATTCTTCTGAGGAAGATTTAATTTCTGCTAGGTCTAAAATTTCTTCACTAGATATTTCAGAAGAAATAAACTTGGTAGTGATTTGGAATAAGTGCGATCTTAAGTCGGCGCCATTAGGTGAAATCGAAGGCTGTTCTAATTCATTATCAATTAGCGCTTCTTCAGGAGATGGAATTGACGCAATAAAAAATTTGCTCATTGAATCTCATGGTATTAAAGAAAGCGCATCATCTCTTGTAGTGACAAACGCAAGACATTTTGAGGCGTTAGTAAACGCAAAAAAAAGTCTTGAATCTGTGAAAATAGGACTTGATGGAGACACCTCTTCTGATCTTGTAGCAATTGATGTAAGACAAACCTTGCATCACCTTGGATCAATTATTGGAGCTGTCCACGCTGATGATATTCTAGGACATATCTTTTCTCATTTCTGTATCGGGAAGTAGGTCTAACCCTACCTTTGCCTCGTTAAATTCACTTGTAATGGATCCTAACGCTGGCAAGAAAAACCTAAGGAATCGTATTGGACGTGAAGACGCAATCGCTGCTCTTCACACTGAAGATTTTAAAAGAAGAACTACTTCTTTCTATCGCTATGTAGATATTGCTGACCCTGAAGCAATGAGAGACTCTCTTTATAAAGAGTGGTCTAAACTTTGTGTATTCGGACGAGTCTATCTTGCTCAAGAAGGCATAAACGCACAAATCTCAGTTCCTGAACCCAACTGGGATGCTTTCATCAAAGTTCTCCAAAGTAGAGAAGAGTTCAAGGACATGCATCAAAAAATTGCAATTGAAGATGATGGTAAATCATTTTTCAAGCTTATGCTTAAGACAAAGAATCAAATTGTTGCTGATGGTCTTGAGTATGGAGAGTATGACATTTCAAATGTTGGAACTCATCTTGATGCTAAAGCATGGAATGAGGCTATGGATGATGGAGCTATTGTAGTCGACATGAGAAATCATTACGAAAGTGAAATTGGCCATTTTGAAGGAGCAATTTGCCCACAGTCTGAAACTTTTAGAGAAGAACTACCAAAGGTTCTTAAAGATCTAAAAGGCAAAGAGGACGAGAAAATTCTTCTTTATTGTACTGGGGGAATTAGGTGTGAGAAAGCTTCATCTTACCTGAAACATCACGGATTTAAAGATGTAAACCAATTAAATGGCGGAATAATTGACTACGCTAGACAGCTTGTAGAAGATGAAACTATCGACAATAAATTTATCGGTAAGAATTTCGTATTTGACGAACGATTAGGTGAAAGAATATCAGAAGATGTAATCGCAAATTGTCACCAATGTGGTGAACCTTGTGATGAGCATGTAAACTGTAGGAATAAGACTTGTAATCTATTGTTTATTCAGTGTGAGAAATGCCAAGAAAAGAACGGTGGATGCTGTACGCCGGAGTGTTTAACCTACTCCAAATTACCAGACGAAGAGCAGATTACTAGACGCAAGGGAAAGAAGAATGATGCACGTTTCCACAATCACAAGAAGATAGACCTAAGTCAGAGATTTAAATAACTAAAGTAAATTCCGTATTTTGCAGGATAAAACACACCTGTACAAAGAAACCATATGCAAGCAATTCGCACGTTTCTATTTCTTGGAATAATCTCATTAAGCGCAATAAATCAGAAAGTTACCGCTTCTGAATTAAGTTCGATGGTGATACCTTCTTTTACTGTTGATTCATCATCAGGTATTGAAGGCGATGGATATATTGTAAACTTCACAAATACATCATCAGCCATAAACGAAAGTTGTGGTTTAGATGTCACTTACGTTTGGGCTGTTGATACTGGAACAGAAGGAATAGATTGGGTATATGTAAATGGAACTAATGCAACTTCAGAAGACTTGGCAATAGAGTTTATTACTCAGGGATGTTATAATGTTACACTTTTTGCAAGTGATTGCAATGGAAATGCAATTTCAAACCAAACTGAAATAACTGTTGCAGGTCCTATCCAATTAATAGTCCAAGACTTCACTGCCATTTCAAACTGTACTAACGGATCGGTAGAAGTGTTTTGGCAAATGGCGTCAAACAACAATAACACTATTGACTTCAGCATGTTCTTAGACGGAGCTCCAGTATCATCATCATTTGACACATTCTCAGGATTATCTAGTTGTACTGCCCCTGGATCAATACTACATGCTAACACAGAGATTATTGGATTCCTCACTCCCGGCTCTCACCAATTAATAGTTCAAGCACAGGGTGATTTATTCCCTGAACCTGTTTTTGACATTCAATCCTTTGAGGTTTACGAGGCAGCAGCACTAAATCTTGTTTCTGACGCTCAAGCTTACTGCGCTTACCAACAAGCTGAAGTACAAGCCCAAATCAGTTTAGGACTAGGTCCATATATTTTAGATTGGTCTATTGATGGAATTACTCAACACACTGAGGTTGTAAATGGTACAGAAGCAACATATAGCTTTGATTTAACTAGTGTTTCTGGACCTGCGAATATAATCGTTACGGTAATTGATGCAAATGGGTGTGAATCTTCAGAATCAATTCCTATTGAGGTATATGATGCTGTAGACATTACCGTAACTGTAGATCCTGCATGTGAAAATGAACTTTCAACATTTACAGCGAGTGGAAATGCAACACAATATGTTTGGCCTACAACAATATTCACAGTTACAAACCCTGTAATTGCAGGTGGTGGTTCAGACTCTCAATCAGAGATTGTAGGAGATGGAATAGCTGTAGACGTTATTGGAGAAATTGTAAATATTGGAACATTAGACGGTGATTTAACTTGTTCAACTATTGGAACTGCGAATGCTGTTGTAACTCAGAATCCAACACTAGCACTGTCTCAGAGTAATGGGGCTACGTTTTGTGCTGATGAAAATCCTGTATTAAACGCTTCTGGAGCTGACACCTATGTATGGAGTCCTACTCCTATTTCCCAAAATGGCGGAGAAGCAACATTTGCATCAAACATTACATCTCCTCTTACAGGAAATGCAATAGGAACTATCGATTATGGAACACACACATGCTCTAGCTCAATAATATTCAGTTACCCAATTTTAGACACACCAATTGTTCAACTAGACGTAACTAATGACATTATTTGTGGACCAAGCGAAACAGTTACAGTAAGTACAGGTGGAATGGATCCTTCGACTTACACTTTCGAATGGTTTTTAAATGGCAATATTCTTGTTGGAGAAGTAAATAACAGTTTAGACTTATCATTTGCTTACCCCGAAGACGCAGGTATAAACATCGTTGCTTGCCAAGTAACCCACAACAACGGTTGTTTAGGAGGATCTGTTATAGAAATAGAAGTTCTTGAGGGTGCAAGTGTTGCATTAAGTGCTCCAATAATTTGTGAAGGAGAACCATTTTACATTGATGTATTAGCAAATGGTAATATTACTTGGGACACTAATGGTGCAACTCCATTTACTGACGGGTACTATTATGACACAGCTCCTGATGGCTCTATCTTCGTTGCAACAGCTACTTTAACTTCAGTTTCTATTTTAACAGACGGTCAATTTGATTGTGTTGTTTCAGAATCAATTACAGTTGAGACAAGAGCTAATCCAGATTTGGATTTCAATTTTAGTGGTACTCCTTGTACAGGCCAAAGTGTTCAAGTAGATATCAGTGGAGCAGAATCATATACATGGTCATCTTCACCAATTGAAGACAATTCTACAATTAATCCTGATGGATCTAATATTGGTCTTAACATCCTTTCTCTTGGCTATACTAGTGCAATTACCGGATCATTAGATGTTACAGCAACAGGTAGCACGAGCTATGCTGATACAGGAGGATTGACTTGTACTACTACTGAAACTTATAACAACATTATAGATGCAAGTACAACATTCCAATTAACAGGAGACACTGAAATATGTGAAGGTGAATGTATAAACCTTGCAATTCAATGGGATACTGAGCCAAATGGAGCAACTTTCTCATTCGACTGGTATTTAGATGGAGCGCTCCACTCGAATTCTGAAACCTTTACTGAATGTCCTACCTACGCTACTGGAGTTGCTGAGGTTATGTTGGTTTTAGAAGCAGGCACGGCTTGTGAATCAAGCCAAACAGTTTTTGTAAACACTACTCAGATGCCTGTTATTACTGCTTCAGCAGATGTATCAGAAGGATGTTCTCCTCTAACTGCAAACTTTACAGCTACAAATCAATTTGCAAGTATTACCGCTTGGAATTTTGATAATGGACAAAACGCAACGGGAGTTGATAATACCCAAATGACATTTGACTGTTTAGACTACTCCATTGGAGATTGTATCTATCAGGTTAGCTACACAGCTATTTCTCCCACTAATCCAAATTGTACAGCCACCGAGCTTGTCCCAATTATAGTACATCCTATTCCAGTGAGTGATTTCTTCCTACAAGAAACTTTAGTGTGTTATGATGAGTTCAATGATGCAACTATTAATGCAGTTAATTCTTCTTCTGATCTTGTAGGCCAAACCTGTGCTGCAGGCAATCCTCCTTACACATGGACATTATTCCCAACAGGTTCAGACACTTGTACTGAAAATCTTGGAGAAACACCCACCCTTACTGTTTCAGGAATTGGTTCATTTACAGTAGGGTTAGATGTATTAGATCAATACGGTTGTTCAAGCCAGTCATTCCAAGACTTCCTAGTTGCTGAAGCACCATTGCCAGAAATTGGGTTCTTTCAAACATCGGTTTGTCTTCCAACTCAAATTGAAATTTTAAACACTACAACTGGTGCAGCAAGCTTTGAGTTAGAAGTACCCGGCTTTGTTATTCCCACAAACTTTAATTCACCATTCTATTTAGACATTGAATACCCTGGTGTTTATGAGGCCGAATTCACTGTTACTTCAGATGAAGGATGTTCAGTTACTTTAGAAATTGATGACGCATTTGAGGCTTGGTATCATCCAATTGCAGACTTTACTACTGATCCAGAATTTATCGATGTATTAGAGCCAATTGTGAATTTCGTTAATCTCACTGAAGGAGGAACTGAATATATTTGGTCTTTTGGAGATGGAGATGGTTCTTCAGAGTTCAATCCGTCGCATGAATACTATGCTGATGGCGCATATACTGTTCAGCTTCATGTTACAAACGATTATGGCTGTACTGATATAAGTACACAAACTATAAACGTCAATAATCTGCTTCAAATTTTTGTTCCAAATTCGTTTACCCCCAACAACGACGGAAATAACGACGCTTGGTTCCCTGTCATTAGTGGTCAAGAATTAATAGCTCAATACGAGTGTTGGGTATATGATAGGTGGGGTAAGCTAGTTTATTTCTCTAATACTCCCGGAGAACCTTGGGTTGGTGACAATAAGATTGACGGTTCAGCAACACATTACATAAGCGGTACAGAAGCTTATAGTTGGAGAATTGAGATTAAAATGGTAGACGGCCTAGGTGCCCGCACCGAAACAGGTCACTTATACTTAGTACGCTAAAATTACTTTTATGAAAGCATTTGTTTTCCCTGGACAAGGAGCACAATACCCTGGCATGGGTAAAGATTTATTCGATGCATCGGACATCGCTAAAAAAAGATTTGAAGAAGCAAATGAAGTGTTGCGCTTTAACATTTCAGAGATTATGTTTAATGGAAGTCCAGAAGATTTAAAGCAGACTAAAGTAACTCAGCCTGCAATATTCTTGCATTCAACTATTCTTGCTGAAGTTTTAGGAGAAAAAATAAATCCAGACATGGTAGCTGGTCATAGTCTAGGTGAGTTTAGCGCAATGGTTGTAGCTGGAGGAATCTCATTTCGTGATGGCCTTAAACTAGTTTCAGCTCGTGCAAATGCCATGCAAGAAGCTTGCGAAGCAACACCATCGACAATGGCTGCAGTACTTGGACTAGAAAACAAAGTAGTAGAAGATATTTGCAATTCTACAAATGGAGTTGTCGTAGCAGCTAACTACAACTGCCCTGGACAACTTGTTATATCAGGTGAGATTCCAGCTGTAAAAGCTGCTTGCGAAAAGTTAACTGAGGCAGGTGCAAGAAGAGCCTTGATGCTTCCTGTTGGAGGTGCATTCCATTCTCCCCTAATGGAGCCTGCAAGAGAAAAACTTGCATCAGCAATCGAAGCTACCCAAATGTCTGAGCTCAAGTGCCCAATATTTCAAAATGTAAGCGCACAAGCAGAAACTGACATAGAAACGATTAGGGAAAATTTAGTTTCTCAACTTACAGCACCGGTTAAATGGACGCAAAGTATGGAGGCTATGATTTTATACGGAGCTACTTCTGTTACAGAAGTTGGTCCAGGTAAGGTGCTTCAGGGATTGTTCAGAAAAGTTGACAGAGCTTTCGCAACAGAGTCTGCTGTGTTAAGCTGAGAAATCTTCTTTTACTTCCTGAGGCATAAGTCCATCTTTAATACGTTGATGACGTAGAATTTCAGCTTTTTTTTGCAAGAATTCACCTAGTGACTCTTTGCGTTGTAATTGCGTTGTTTTCAAACGTTCCATTATGATGTTATCCATTAATGGAAAATACAGACAACATCTCCCCACTATTATTGACTCCTTAAGAGTTATTCAACTCTAGTTGGTGATTTTTTTACTTTGTCTACTTTTGAAGAAAAACCAAAGAATACAGGAAGACACACCAGCAAACAAAGCGCAAAACAAGTATATAATGGGCAGGAGTTCATTATTGGAAGAAAACAAAAAACCCGATATAAAAGCTCCTCCACCAATTCCAATTTCTAAAGCCATAAGCATTGTGCTTAAGCCTAAAGCAATTTTTCCTTTAGGTGCTAAATCAGCAGTCCATGCAAATATTGTGGGCATATTTATTCCAATAGATAAACCATAAATCACACCACCAATTGATGCAACTAACTTTGTCGTTGAAAAACTCATGATTCCCATTCCAATTAGGAGCAAAAAGCCACCTATGACTAAAAGAGGTTCTCTTCCATATTTATCTGAAGCTCGTCCTGCAACAAACCTCATTAGAATTGAAGCAGCAACAATGATGGTATTAAAAAGACCTTTGTATTTATAACCTAGAGAGTCAACAAAATTTGGAGTAATGGTAAGAAAAACACCAAAAGCGGCTGATACTGGAATTAAAAAAAACGCTGCTGGCCATGCACTTTTTTCTAATATACCTCCTTTGAAAACATTCAAATCTTCAAGAGTAACACGCCTTGGATTAGGTAAAGATTCTGGAAGCTTAAGTGTAAATAGCAGGGCTATTATTCCTAGTATAGAAGATGCTATGAACATAGTGTCATAGCCGTATTCAACAGCTAGATAACTACCTAGAGCTGGGCCTCCAGCCATACCAGCATTTCCAGCTACACCAAGGTAACCAAGAGCTTCACCCCTTCTCTCTTTTGGAATTATATCAGTAAGAAATGCACTCGTGCCAGTTGGTCTAAATCCTGTACTTAAACCATGTAACATTCTCAATCCTAGGAAGCACCAAACGCCCCACATTGCTGTTTCGGGATTTGCAGACCACTGTTCATGCATTGAACCAACTAAGACGTATACAAATCCTGCAATTGCAGCTACACTAGTCCCAAAAACCATAACCACCCTTCTCCCAGCTCTATCTGCTATCCTACCTGAAAAAAACCTTGATATAAATGCGCCAAGTGTAAAAAGACCAATAATGTATCCTAGCAAATGCCCGGCTCCCATTTCTGACAAGTACTGAGGCAACTCCGGCATGATCATGCCAAAACTTGCCATGAACAAAATCGTACTACAACACAATAGCCCAAAAGTGGGAGTGAATAATTTCATTGGCCACAAAGGTAGTCTCGTACCTTTATGCAATCGTGAAACAATACTCACCTAAAATTATTGTTGCTTGGGGAGAGGCAATAAGCGGAAATAGAAAGATTCGAGATTGGTTAGTTGCCAATGGCTACGTAGAATTAGCAATATTCACTTTTGCTCTAAATTTAAATGAGGAAGCACGAGAATGGCTCATGAAAGAAGGTCATCCTGAATTAATGGCATTAGTAATGGGATCAGAAGGGGATGAAAAAGCATGTGCATGGTTAAGGAAAAACAGTTTTTCAAAACTTGCACTAATTGCTGAAGGAGCTGACAATGATGACGAAGCAATTGAAACTCTACTCAAGCAAGGCCACAAAGAATGGGTTATGATTAGCATGAAAATTCGTGGAATTAAGAACGCTATTCAGATAGACCACGACGATTGGCACAAATACTCAATTAGGTAAGTAAACTAAGTGACTTTGATTGTTTGGGTGTATGAATTCGTTTGATACCCTTAACATATCCTCTGCAGTAATAGCTTCAATAGATTTAAAGAACTCAGAAAGCGGCTCCACTCTATTGTAAAGCAAGTAACTCTTAGCAAGCCCAGACATCATTGCAGTACCTGAATCCTGGCTTAATGCAATTTGGCCTATAATTTGCTTCTTAAGATCACGTAACTGCCTAGTACTCATTTTTTTGTTACACATTTCTCGAAGCTCCTTGTTTACTAATCTTTCAACCTTTTTATGGAACTTCACATCAGTGCCAAAATAAATTGAAAAAACTCCACTGTCTGTATATGGAGTGTAACCAGCTTCGATGTGGTATGCCATTCCATACTTCTCACGAATATTCATGCTCAACTTACTATTCATAGCTGGACCACCGAGATAATTAGCAAGTAATGTGAGAGGAAGTTTATCCTTATGATCAGCACCCACAGTCATTGCGCCCATTAAATGATGAACTTGATAAGTGTCCTGATCTATCCTTTGATCAAAAAGTGCTACAGGTTTGGGCGCCTTTCTTTTCACCCATTCTCCCTTGCCTTTGAACTTGCTTAGGTACTTCTCGCAAATTCTTTTCAGTTTTTTTACCGGAGTAGAGCCTACAGAGGCAAAAACCATTTGGTCAGGTGAATAATTCCTTTTTACAAAAGCCTGAAGATCTGATTTTCTCAGACCTTTCAACGATTCTGGCGTTCCCAAAATTGTCCTTCCTAAAGGATGCCTTCCAAACAACCTTTCCTCAAACTCATCAAATATTAC
>CEUK01182712.1_pt1 | contig 13220 bp, 12 predicted proteins | sample 356451 | NCBI WGS metagenome assembly CEUK01 (sample SAMEA2622843, study PRJEB7988) | marine metagenome | isolation source: saline water (ENVO:00002010), including
AAAACTTATCCTTTTAGAAAAATAACATTAAAAAATAAAATATTTATTTTAGGAAATGATATGGAGAAAAAAATTTTCAAAGAATTTCTTAATCAGTTTTCTATCTCCAAGAATTTTAATATTATTGACTTCTCAACAAACATTCAAAAACCAATAAATAATCAAACAATATTAATACTAGGGGAGGAATCTGATAAAAAAAACATAAATTATATATATGAAAATTTTTTAAGTCTTAACGCAGAAATACTTTCACCTTTTAATTGGTGTGAAAAAAATTTACAAAGAATTCCTTTGATCTATTTATGTGAAAAAGAATATCAATCTAATGATTGGATAATAGATTCAGAGAGTTTTGAATGGAGATTAAAAAGATTTGGTGATATTACAATAAGCCTTATTCTATTAATAATATCAGGACCCATTATAATAATTGCCTCTTTTATTATAAAAATTGAAGATAGGGGACCAGTCTTTTATAATCAGATTAGAACGGGTCTAGGTGGAAAAGAATTCAAAATTACAAAGTTAAGAACTATGAAAACAATGTCTGAGAAGAATGGTCCAGTATGGGCTACAAAAGATGATAATAGAATAACAAAAATAGGCAGTATCTTAAGGAAAACCAGGATAGATGAATTACCTCAATTATTATCAGTTTTGAAAGGGGATATGAGTTTAATTGGTCCCAGACCAGAACGTCCAGAAATAGAAATTTTGTTAAAAAGAAATATACCATATTATGATCTTAGAAAAGTTATTAGGCCTGGATTAAGTGGCTGGGCGCAGGTAAATTACCCTTATGGAGCATCATTAAAAGATTCTGAAAATAAGTTAAGTTATGAGCTTTTTTACATTAGAAATTATTCATTTTGGCTTGATTTATTAATATTCATTAAAACTATTAAATTAATTTTTAATATGAAAGGCTCTTCGCCTAACAAATAATGATTATTGATAGTTTTTTATTTTTCCAGGAAATTAACCTACTAGAGATAAGATTAGAGTACTTATATCCTGTAGTTGATAAATTTATAATCGTTGAGGCTTGTCAAACTTTTACAGGAGAAATTAAAGAGTTTAATTTTGAGAATAATATAAAAAGATTTTCAAAATATCTAGATAAAATACATTACTTCAAAATAAAAGATAAGCATTTAAATTATGAGGAATTAAAAAATTTTCTCGCTAAAAGTAAAAGAAAAGAATTAAATGATATAGGCGCTTTAATAAAAAGACATGATTATTATGATAAAAATAATCTTTCTCATCTTTTAGATACTTATCATAGAGAATGTATAAAAATTCCTTTAATAGATTTATGCAAACCTAATGATTTAGTTTTATTATCAGATTTAGATGAGATACCAAAATTCAGAATAATTGAATCCTTTAGAAAAGATAATTTTATAAAATCTCCTAAAGTTTTAATTCAGCATGAATTCCAATTCTTCCTTAATAATTACTCTCATAGTAATTGGCAAGGAACTATTATTATTCCTTTTAATTTACTAATGAATAATTCACTAAATTTACTAAGAAGGAATTCTAATAAAATAGATAAATTAAAGGATTCAGGCTACCATTTTACTTCTATTGGTTCTTTATTTGACATAAAGAGAAAAATTAAAAGTTGGGCTCATCAAGAATTTAATCATCCTATCATAATAAATAATATTGAAAGTAATATAAAAAATGGTTTAGATATCTTTTACAGAATTAAGAGACCTACTAATAAATGTATTAATCTAGATAACAATAACTTAATAGATAAAAGGATGGTTAATATAATAAAAAAATTCAAAAGATATATTTTAGAAGAGGCACAGAAGGATAACTTATATAAAATAAAATACTTATTTCTTCAAATAATATTTTATTCTATTAGAGCAATTTATAATCCAAAAAAATTAACGGGAAAATTTAAAAAAATTTTTAAAAGTAGATATGTCTAAAATAAAGCTTTCAATTTTAATACCTTTATATAATTATAAAGATGGTGCTAACAAAATTATTAATTGTTTAAAAAACATTAATGAAAAAGAGTCAAAAGAAATTGAAGTTATAATTAGTGATGATTCAAATAAATCATTAATAAGACAAGATACTCAAGATTTATTGAATAAAAAATTTTATTATTTCAAATATATTTTTAATAAAAAAAAATTAGGTGGAGTTAATAATTGGAATAAATTAATTAGATTATCTAAAGGTGATTATTTCTGGTTACTTCATCACGATGAATATTGGATTAAAGAAAATTTCTCCATAAAAAATATTATTAAAAAAATTTCAAAAAATGATAAATCTATTTTTATAATCCCTATTAAAAAAATTTTCCAAATAAAAAAAGGATGCTTAAATTTTTTAATTTTACAAAATCATTCAGGCAATAAGAAATTAATTCAAAAATTTATAATGAATAGAAATTACCTTATTGATATAAATATAATTGGACCACCATCTTCCCTAATTATTTCCAAAAAATTTAAATATCTATACGACATTCGATTAAAAATTCTTGTTGATGTCATTTATTATATAAAACTATTTGAATTTGTTGAATTTTCTAATATAGAAATACTTAGTAACAAAGAATATAATATATATAGTTTACAAAATAATAAATACTCTATAACTAATTCCCTCAAAGGAAAATTTTATGAATTAAAACTTAGAGAAAAGAAATTTATTATGGGTAAAGAAAAAGATAATTTTAAGCAATTTATAAAAAAATTAATTTACTTTATAAGATATAAATTATATTGTATTTCATCAACAAGTATTTATAAAGATAAATAAAAAATGAATAAAAAAGCTTGTAAAATTTTACCTATTTCATGCCTTTGCTCTATTTACTTTAATACCGAAATAAATGATTTTGTACTAGCTATTGATAGCTTGCTTATCCAAGACTATAAACCAGAAGAAATTATTATCATTGTAGATGGATTAGTAAGTAAAGATATTTTTAAATTTATAAATTATCTAAAAAATTATAGTATTTTTAAAATTTATTTTCTAGAAAAGAATGAGGGTCTAGGAAATGCATTAAAATTAGGTTTAACTAAATGTAAAAATAATCTAGTAGCTAGGTTTGATACTGATGATATTAATTTAAAAGGAAGATTAAAAATACAATATGATCTTTTTAAAAAAATCCCAAATGCTTCAATAATAGGAAGTAATATTATAGAGTATAAAAATCTAAATACTAAAGAGAAATATATTATTAAAAAGGTTCCTATAAAATTAAATTCTATAAAAAATTATTCAATTTATAGAAATCCTATAAATCATCCAACTGTAATTTTTAAAAAAAATGAAATTATAAATTTAGGATCATATCGTAATATCAAATATTTCGAAGATTATGATTTATGGTTAAGAAGTTTAAAAAATAAAATGATGATAATAAATATAGAAGAACCATTGGTAGCTATGAAAAGGGAAACATATTTATCAAATAGAAAGGGTATCAAATATGCAATTTATGAATTGATTTTTATAAAAAAAGCTTTAGAAGAAAATTTAATAATAAAAAAATCAATTCCTTTTTTTATTATAAGAGTTATTATTAGGTTAATACCAAATCCAATTATTGCCATTATTAAGCTTCTCGATCAGCAAAGAAATTTAACTGATATTAATCTTATTAAATACATTAATGATATAAAAAATAATCCTAAATCATTTTCTTCAATGATAAGTAAATTTATAATTGATAATAAATTATGATTTTTAAAAAGTACTTCAGATTTGATAATAATCTAGCATTAAATACTTCATCTCTATATTTTATTTATTCTATAAATTTTCTTATAAGCATAATAATTCTTCCAAAATTAATATCAAATTATGGTATTAAATCATGGGGAGAAATTACTTTTTGTCAAATAGTAATTAACTACTTCATTTGGTTTATTGACTGGTCATTTCCACAATATGCATGCAAGTCAATATCAATTAATGATAAAAAAAACAAAGAAAGAGGTTATATATTCTCTATAACAAGGACCTCACAATTGATACTTTTAATTATAAGCTCAATCTTAATTTTATTTTATGGAATATTCATTTCAAATCATGAATTAGTATATATTTATGCAAATTTAATTTTAATTGGCAATTTTCTTCAGTCCTATTGGTATCTAAATGGTAGAGAAAAAATTTATGAAAGTGCTATTTTGCAACTCATTAATAAATTAATCTTTACTTTTTTAATTTTAAATTACATATCTGTTAACAGTTCAATAGAAATATATTTTTTATTGCTTGGTATTTCAAGTTTAATAACGGGATTTTTATGTACAGGAAGAATAGTTTTTAAATATGGTGAAAGATTAGACTTTTCACAAATCGATAAAGCTATTGAACTAATAAAAGAAAGTTTTATGTTATTCAATTCTTCAATTATTGGAAATTTGACCACATCATTAATACCTATTCTAATTGGTAATTATTGCAGTATTGAACAATTAGGTATTTATAATATTGCTGATAGAATCAAAAATATTTCAATACAGGTATTAAATCCCATAAGCCATTCAATATTTCCAAAAATGACTAAGAAATACTTTAGAAGTAAAAAGGAAGGTAATAACAACTTTATTAGATTAATAATATCAATTACTTCTATTGGGATTTTTGTTCTAATATTATTAAATTTGAATATAGATATTGTGATAAATTATTTTTCAAAAAATAATTTATCAGATATAAGAGAAGTTTTAAAAATATTATGTTTTTCATTTTTGATAAATATTATTTATGAAACATTTATAAATCATTATTTAGTAATTAATAATTTATACAAAGAAATTAATAAAACAAAGTTATTGATATTTTTTACAGCAATTATCTTTGGATTGCCACTTATTTATTTCAAAGGCATATTAGGAGCAGCAATCACAAATCTAATCTATGAAATAATAGGATTATCTCTTGTAATAAAAATATTCCAGAGAACAAAAACAAAAAGTTATTTTATTAAATAGATTTATTTTATGATTTATTTAGAATTTCTAGAAGGGCAAGGATTAGGTAATCAATTATGGAACTACGTTTCCTTAAGGTCAATCTGCAAATATTTAAATTATAAATATCAGGTAATAAATCCTGAAAAATTTAAAGGTAAGAATTTCTTAGATATTGATATGCATAACTTAAATAAAGCAAAAAATAAAGTCATTGATCCTAATATATTTTCTGAAAAAATTTACTACGATAATCAACTTAATAATTTTTCTTGTGATTTTGACCCTGAAATATTGAATATAAAATCCAATACAAAAATAAAAGGACTTTTTCAATCAGAAAAATACTTATTTGATTTTGATATAAATAACTTTATAAAATTAAAAAATTATAATTCACTTATGAATGAAAGAAATAATAATTTATGCATAATAAATATAAGAGGAGGAGAATATAAAAGATTTAAAGAATTAATATTACCTAAATCTTACTGGTTAAATGCTATTGAGAACATGAAAAAATACAACAAAAAATTAGATTTTGCTATAATAACTGATGATTATGATTACGCTTCTAGATTACTACCTGAATATAATATAATAAAAGGAAATATTGATGAAGACTTTAAAAGAATATATGTGGCAAAATATGTAATTGCTTCAAATTCTAGTTTTGCGTATTTTCCAATAACGTTAGGTAATAAACCATTAAAAGTAATTGCTCCTGCTCATTGGTCAAGATTTAATAATAAATATAAAAGATGGATATCCCCCGCTAACTTTTATAGTGGATGGAAATACCAAAATCAAAAAGGAGAAATAATTTCAAATAAAGAAATTAGAAATAATCTTGATAAAACAAGAAATGTATATTACAGATACAACATCTTAACAAACAGAAGCAGCTTTAAAAACAAAAATTTATTATCAATTTTTCCAAAAAGAATTAAAAATTTTATCAAATTTATCTTATCAAAAATCTTTCCAATGATAATAGGATAATGGATAAATATAGAAAGGATCTTGAGATTATTATAAAAAAAAATAATTTGTGTATCTCAAGAAATCCTCATGGAATTGATAGATTATGGCCAAAGTCATATATTATACTTTTTTATAATAATTTGTTTAATATTTTTTATAAAAAAAATAAATCTCCTAAAATTTTAGAAATCAACCAAGAGAATAAAAATAATATTAAAGTTTGGGAAATCTTCTTTGAAGAGGGAATAATAGATAATTATGATTTAGATTATCTAATAAATAATCAAAATTCATTCAATTATGAATATGATTTTATTATAATTTCAAATCCTAAGATTATTTATAGATTAAATTATATTTTCGAAATATTAAATTTATTAAAAAATAATGGTCTATTAATTATAGAGAATATTGGTAGGGAGGGAAAATTAGTTATGAATATTTATAATACCTTGTTTTATAATTATATAGTTGAACTACACGATTATCGATTAAACAGTTTTGTAAATAAGAATGCATTATTAACAATAAAAAAAAGTAAATATATTTTTACTTTATTTAAAAAATTTAAAAGTCTTTTCTCTTTAATAAATTTTTTTATTATTGAATGCTTAATAAACTTTTTAAAATTTTTTAAAAATATTTAAATTATTATGTATATATTATCTTTTTATAAATAATTTAAATTGCATGAAAATAAAAAAAGAAATTACTCTAGTATCTATTTCAGATATAAAAATAAAAGAGACAATAAAATCATTATTAATATCTAATAAAAAATTAAATCCAGCAAAAACATTACTCTTCTCTTCAAAAAGTATTTATTTAAATAAAAATGAGAAAAAATTTATTAATGTGATTAAAATTAATCCAATTAGCTCTATTCGAAAATATAGTGAATTTATTATTTTTTCACTTTATAAATATATTTCTACATCACATGTACTTATCGTCCAATGGGATGGTTTTATAATAAATTCAGAAAATTGGAATAATGATTTCCTAAAATATGATTACATTGGTGCTCCATTTATTCCTAGAGATGATGATAAAAATTATTCTAGAGACGAGTCAGGAGGTTTTTATACTATTGGGAATGGTGGATTCTCATTAAGAAGTAAAAAATTATTAGCCGCACCATCTCAATTAAAATTGAAAGATAATTTTGAGTTAACAAACTTCCATGAGGATGGTTTTTTTTCAGTATTACAGCGTAAATATTTAGAGTCAAAAGGATATAAATGGGCTCCTTTTGATACAGCCTTAAAATTCGCTATAGAATCTCCACTTTCTTTTAATGACCTTATATTCTTACCTTTTGGATTTCATGGGAAAAAGATATATTATCTCTTAATATTAAATATATTATTTAAAAAAATTTTCAGAAATAATGAGAAAAAATTAAAATAATTTCCAATTAGGGTTATATATATTTTTATATTTGAAATTATCAGACATATAAATAATTGAATCTTTATAGGATTGACTTGCTAAAAAAGCTCCCCAATAATAGAAAGTACTATTATTAAAAATATGATTAACACATAATGATTGTAAATACATCCTATTCCATGATCCAACAAATCCCTTTTTATGTGTAATGAATTCGTAATTAGTATTAAATATTAATTTATCTGTAAAAGTATTTTCCTCTTGTACAAATATAAAAAAATAAGGCTTTTCGAGTTTTGATTCAAAATATTTAATTAAATTATTATAGTCTTGTATTGATTTTATATCTTTATTTGGATTTGAATGATGCAATGGTTCCAATGATTCCTCATAAAATCTTATGCATAATGCAATAGACTCTTTTTGATTTTTAATTCTTGATACAAGTGGTAAAGATTCTTCAAGAATATTATTTTTCAATTTTGGTATTATAAATTTTAATAATTCATTCTCTATTTCTTTTACTATTCTGAAGTCTTGAAAATAGCCATCTATAAATCCTATTTGATTTTTTTTAAGAATAGATTCATTTTTTTTTAATAAATAATTTGAATCATTAATATAATCCACAAAAATATACTTAATTACAAAAGGTAAAATCTTTTTTATAACTATAATAAAAAAACTAAATAGAGAAATAAGAATATTTGAATTTTTTATTTCTGAAGGAAGCTTACCTAATTCATAAAATCTATGATATTTAAAATCAAGAAGAAAACCTACTTTATCTTCCAAAATAATATTTAAGTCAAATTTTTTCTTTAAGTATAAATAGTAAGATAGGATAAAAAGTTGATTACCAAGTCCTCCTTTTAATAATAAAATTTTCATATTAATAAATAGTGTTTATATATAAATCTTGAAAAATATCATCTAATGACTTTGTAATTTTCCAATTTGGAAAATCTGTTTGTATTTTATTAAGATCACTATAGTAGCAAATATGATCTCCAATTCTTGGTTTTTCTTCATAGCTAAATTGCATTTTTTTACCAGAAATTAACTCAATTTTTTTAAATGCTTCTATTATAGAAATACTATTTTTATAGCCACCTCCAATATTATAAACTGCGCCGATTTTAGGTCTTTTATAAAACTCATATATAAATTTAGCTACATCCTCGGAATGAATATTATCCCTAACTTGCTTTCCCTTATATCCAAAAATTTTATAGTGACTTTTTGTAATATTACATCTTATTAAATAGTTAAGAAACCCATGTAATTCAACTCCTGAATGAGATGGACCAGTTAAACAACCACCTCTCAAGCAACAAGTAGGCATATTAAAATATCTTCCATATTCTTGAACGAGTAAATCTGAAGACGCTTTAGATACTCCAAATAAAGAATGAGTAGTATGATCTATAGAGAATTTCTCATCAATCCCATTCTTAAAAAATTTCCCTTTATATTCCCATCTAGTCTCCATTTCATTAATCTCTAAATTATTTGGATTATCCCCATAAACTTTATTTGTTGATAGATGAATAAAAGGAGATTCTTTGCAATTATTTCTGACACATTCAAGTAAATTTAAAGTACCTAATGCATTTACCTCAAAGTCTAAGAAGGGAATATCAGCAGCCTTATCATGAGAAGGTTGTGCAGCGGTATGAACTATTAATTCAAAATGTAAATCTCTAAATAAATCTTGAATTTTTTTTCTATCTCTAATATCTATTGAATAATTAACAAAATTTTTATTACTACTTCTGAGTCTTTCCAAATTAGATTTTGTACTACCTTTTGGTCCAAAAAATTTCTCCCTCATATTATTATCAATTCCTAAAACTTTGTAGCCTTCTTTACAAAAAAAATCTACAACCTCCCCTCCTATCAGACCTGAAGAACCCGTGACCAAAATATTCTTTTCAATCATAAATAAATGAGTTTAAAAAATAATATTCAAAAAAACTATAACATTTCATACAGACAATTAATTTATAAAAAAATTTTATTAATTGGTAATTAATATATTCTTCATAATATTTTTGAAATAATTTTTCTAAAATAAATAATAAACTTTGAGTCTTTCTTTGGAAAAATAGATAATTTATTAAGTGGTTTATTCATGTTATTTGATACTTTATATTCAGAATTCCAAATATTGAATAAGGCTCTTTCTAAAATATGACTTTCACCTGATAGTTGTGCATAATTAATAATATATTTTAGATTTTGATAAAAAGTCTTACTATATTTTAAGATATTAAATTTAGGTACAATATAGTTTGCTCCAGGAGAGAATCTTATATATCTAGGTTCAATATAAGAATCGAATATGAAATTCATAAATGTATTGTAATTATTAAAATATCTTGTAGGATGCTTTGCCTTATTTAAATACCAATTAGTGTTCTTTTCGACCCAACCACCATCACTTAAAATAAAAGAATTTGGGTTAAATAATTTATTATTTTTGTAGTTTTTATTTGAATTTTCGATTGAAAGAAAATATTTTTTATTAATAATAGTTTTTAAATAATCTAAAGTAATATGTCTTTCTATTATATTTCCCTTTATAAAAACAGTTGTATCAGGCAAATTATCATAATTAGAGATTATAAAACTCAAATATTCATTAATATTATATCCATATATTTCACCATTTTTAATATTGAAATTTGGGTATCTCTTTACCAAGTTTGATGGAGGAATATTTATTGGAAAGAAATCTGACTTAATAATTCCACTATGACATTTATCATAAATTATATGAGGATAATTAAAATCATTAAACCAACTTAAATCATCATTAAAAGAAGAGATGCAAATAAAATTCTTTTTCATATAGTAAGACCTTACTTATTAATATATATGAAATCGATAAAAAATAAAATTTGCAAAATAATTTAAAACTTCTGCCTTATATTTCCTTCTCTAACTTTTAATTTAAAGTAATCTATGGTTTGAGATATACCATCTGTAAGTGAAATTTTTGGGGTCCATCCCAATGATTTAATTTTTGTAACATCTAATTTTTTTTGTGGAGTACCGTCAGGCATAGATTGATCCCAAATTACTTTACCCTTGAAAGAAAAGTTTTTTGATATTAGATCCACTAATTCCTTAATAGTAATATCTACTCCAGTTCCAACATTAAGATATGTCAATGGATTATTATCTTTATCCTTAGGTGCATCTTCTAATGTGGGATCCCATTTTTCAAGAGCCATCACACATGCCTCAGCCAAATCATTAACATGTAAAAATTCTCTTCTAGGTTTTCCAGTGCCCCAACAAATGATCTCTGAATCATTTTTTTCTTCTGCATCATAGAATTTCCTAATAAGAGCAGGTAAAACATGGCTACCTAATATACCAAAATTATCTCCAGGACCATATAAATTAGTAGGCATCAAGCTTATAGCATCAAAACCATATTGTTTTCTCAAAGATTGACAAAGTTTTATACCAGTAATTTTAGCTAGTGCATAACACTCATTTGTTGGTTCAAAAAGACCTGTTAGCAGGTCTTCTTCAATAATTGGTTGTTTTGCTAGTCTTGGATAAATACAGCTACTTCCCAGAAAAAGTAATCTTTTAACTCCATTTTTCCATGCATTTTCAATAATATTATTTTGAATCTTTAGATTCTCAATTAAGAAGTCATAAGAATATGTATTATTAGCATTTATGCCTCCTACTTTGGCGGCTGCAATAATAACGACATCTGGTTTTTGATATTCAAACCAGTCCTTAACTGGATGATATTCGAGCAAATTTAATTTATCTTTTGATTCAAAAATTATATTTTCATAACCCTTTTTTAGAAGGCTTCTATGAATTGCACTACCTACCATACCTTTGTGACCTGCGAGGTAGATTTTATCTTTAAAATTTATTAATGGTTTTTTAATCATAACTAATTTAAAAAGGATTACTCATTGGGTGTATTTATTTCAAATCCTTTATCTCTTAAGATTTTTTCCTTTTTTGCTTCCTCAAGATCAAAGTTTACCATTTCAGTAATAAGTTCATTCAAATCTAAACTTGGAATCCAACCCAATTTTTCTCTTGCTTTATTTGCATTGCCTAATAATGTTTCGACTTCAGCAGGTCTAAAATATCTTTCATCAATCCTTACAACTATTTCACCCGTATCTCTTCTTCGCCCAATCTCATCTAAACCTTCATTCTCCCACATAATTCCCTCTCTGCCCTTGCTCCAACCTAATTCATCTGCAGTTAAATCAATAAACTTTCTGACTGATTCTTGCCTTCCAGTAGATATTACAAAATCATCTGGTTTTTCTTGCTGCAACATTAACCACTGCATCTCAACATAGTCTTTTGCATAGCCCCAATCCCTTAAAGAATCAATATTTCCCATGTATAAGCATTCATCTAAACCAACATTTATTCGAGATAGTCCTCTTGTGATTTTTCTTGTAACAAAAGTTTCTCCTCTTCTTGGACTTTCATGATTAAACAATATCCCGTTACAAGCATACATGCTATAAGATTCTCTATAATTTTTGGTTATCCAATGCCCAAAAAGTTTTGACACTGCATAAGGACTCCTCGGATAAAAAGGAGTTTGCTCAGTCTGTGGTATCTCTTGCACAAAACCGTACAGTTCACTTGTACTTGCCTGATAAAACCTTGTCTTATCTCTTAATCCAAGTAATTTTATAGCTTCTAATATTCTTAAAGTTCCTAGTGCATTTACCTCAGCAGTATATTCAGGAGAGTCAAAACTTACTGCTACATGACTTTGGGCTCCTAAATTATATATCTCATCGGGAAGAATTTCCTGTATTAAATTTGTAATATTTGAGCTATCAGTTAAATCTCCATAATGCAAAAACAATTTAACTTTAGAATTATGAGGATCTTTATATAAATGATCAATCCTATGTGTATTAAAGCTACTAGCCCTTCTCTTCATACCATGAACTTCATATCCTTTGCCAAGTAAAAATTCGGCTAGATAGCTCCCATCTTGACCTGTGATACCTGTTATCAGTGCTTTCTTAGGCATAAAAAAGTTCTTAATTTACTAAATCTAACTTATCCAATATTACCAATGAAAATAATGCAACTCAAACTTAATAAAAAAAATATCTTATTTAATAATCAAAACGCATTTCCATACGAAAATTATTCATAGAAAGATTTTTATAATCTATCATTATAAAAAGTTTATAGTAGTATTTAATAAAATAACAAATTTGCGTTTTTTCAATGAAAATAATTCCTATTATTATGTGTGGTGGGAAAGGAACAAGATTATGGCCATTATCAAGAGAGAGCTACCCTAAACAATTTCTCTCTTTATACGGAGATAAGAATAAATCTCTTTTGCAATTAACCCTAGAGAGAATCTCTGATTTAGAAAATATACAAAATCCGATTTTAATATGCAATGAAGAACATAGATTTTTGGTAGCAGAACAAGTGAGAAATATTGGAATTACGCCTAGCGCGATAATACTTGAGCCATGTGGAAGGAATACAGCTCCTGCAATAACACTTGGTGCTTTACAAGCTTTAGATATAGATAAAGAATCAATACTTTTAGTTCTTTCAGCTGATCATAGAATTGAAGATAATATTGAATTTACTAAAGTTATTGTTCAAGGTATAAAAGAAGCAGAAAAAGGTCGTTTAGTTGTTTTCGGAGTGTTACCAACTACTCCAGAAACAGGTTATGGATATATTGAAAGTGAGCAACCATTAAACTCAAAATCAGATAAAGCCACATCAATTACTAAATTTATTGAAAAACCAAATAATGAATTAGCTAAAAAGTTATTTAAAAATAAAAAATATTCATGGAATAGTGGGATCTTTATATTCCAA
>CEUK01354153.1_pt1 | contig 13213 bp, 9 predicted proteins | sample 356451 | NCBI WGS metagenome assembly CEUK01 (sample SAMEA2622843, study PRJEB7988) | marine metagenome | isolation source: saline water (ENVO:00002010), including
CTTAAGAGACTTATTACCAGAAAAAGATAACTTACCAATTTTAACTTTAGGGTTCTTGATAATATTTATAACAAAAATTTCAGAGTTATTCATTAAATTATCTATACTACGTTGTATATCTACAGCGACAGAATAATGACCTTTTTCTCTAAAATATCCCTTGATTTTACTCTCTGTTTCAAAAACTAAATTTTCTGTTATTGTCTTACCAGAGAAAAGTGAAATTTCTTCTCTTATTTTATCTGCTTCTCTTCTATTTATACCTGTAAACTTAAACCTAGAAAGTTTATTTCTTGATTCTAATTTAATTACAAGATATATAACACCTGATATTTCTTTTTCTGCAAAAATTTCAACATTAGAAAAAATACCTTCATTCCATAGATTTTTAACCGCTTTTGAAATTTTTTCACCAGGGATCATTATTGATTGTCCCTGACGTAAACCAGCTAATAATTTAATTGCATTATGATCATAATTGTCTGCTCCATCAATACGAATTGGACCAATCTCATATGTCTTTGGTCTTCTATAATCAATATCTAAACTTCCAATTTTTGTTGGACCTTGGGCAGAAGAAAATCCTACAATTAAATATAAAAATATTATTAATAAGTGGATTTGTTTTCTCATTTATTTTCTCCTATTTATTCAAAACTTTCCCAAATCTTCTCTCTCGAGATTGATAGTTTATAATGGCTTCATACAAATCTTTCTCCTTAAATTCTGGCCAAAGAATATCTGTAAAATATAATTCAGAATATGCTATTTGCCAAAGTAAAAAATTACTAATTCTATGTTCTCCACTTGTTCGAATCAATAGTTCTGGATCAGGAATGTCTGATGTATTCAACTCACTGATAATCAATTCTTCATTTATTTGAGGAACTTTAATTGAGCCTGATTCAACTTTATATGCAATTTTTTTAACAACATCAGTCAATTCCCATCGGGAACTGTAATTCAAAGCTAAAATTAAATTTAATCCACTATTATTTTTTGTTTTAATGCAAGCTTGGTTTAATTCTTTCTCACAAGAAATTGGTAATCCTTTGATATTACCAATAGTGTTAATCTTAACATTATTTTCATGAAGTTCTTCAATTTCATTTGCAATAGTACGGACCAATAATTCCATTAAACCGTCTACTTCTGATTTAGGACGATTCCAATTCTCAGTTGAAAAAGCATATAAAGTTAAGTACTTTAAATTAATTTTATTTCCCGCTTTAATTGTTTCTCGAACAGACTCAACTCCATTATTGTGACCAAATAATCTATCATGACCCTGTTTATTTGCCCACCTTCCATTACCATCCATAATAATAGCAATATGTTGAGGTATATTCTTGGTGTCTATTTGGTCGAATATATTCATTTACTTATATAAAAAAGTAAAAATAACTAAACTATCGAATTTAATAAAAAAAGAGGGAAATGGTAGACCAACTCCCTCTATTCATATTTGTTATATTAAATATTATTCTGCGAGAACAATAACTTTATTATTTAACATTTCCATAACACCACCATTAATTTCAATTCTGATAAGTCGATCATTAGAAGTGTCTACTTGAATTAAATCACTAGTTTCACTATCTTTTTTAAATGAATTGATTAAATCAACTTTGATTTCTCCCTTTGAAAGGGCAGAAATAATTGAAGAGTGATTTTGTAAAACTTGAAAAGTTCCATCTAAACCTGGAAATTTTACCGCTTCAGCTTCTCCAGAAAATATCTGTGACTCAGGTGTTATTATTTCTAAATGCATAAAAATTATTTTTTAACATTAAGCCTCAGCTAACATTTTTTCTCCAGCTTGAATAACGTCTTCAATACCTCCTTTTAAATTAAACGCAGCCTCTGGATACTGATCATATTCACCGTCAAGTATTCCATTAAAAGCTTTAATGGTATCTTGAATATCAACTAATACTCCTTTTAAACCTGTAAATTGCTCTGCAACATGAAAAGGTTGAGAAAGAAAACGTTGAACACGACGTGCTCTATGCACAATTAGTTTATCTTCCTCTGATAATTCATCCATACCCAAAATTGCAATAATATCTTGTAACTCTTTATAACGCTGCAAAGTTACTTTAACTCTTTCAGCACAATCATAATGTTCTGAACCAACAATCTCAGGTGTAAGAATTCTTGAAGTTGAATCTAGTGGGTCTACAGCAGGATAAATACCTAACTCCGCTATCTTACGAGACAATACTGTTGTTGCATCCAAATGCGCAAATGTGTTCGCTGGTGCTGGGTCAGTAAGGTCATCTGCAGGAACATAAACAGCTTGAACAGATGTAATTGATCCATTTTTGGTAGAAGTAATGCGCTCTTGCATCTGTCCCATTTCAGTAGCTAATGTTGGTTGATAACCTACTGCTGATGGCATTCGACCTAATAGAGCTGAAACTTCTGAACCAGCTTGTGTAAAACGGAAGATATTATCAACAAAGAAAAGAATATCTTTTCCTTGACCTTCTCCTTCTCCTTCTCGATAATACTCAGCTAAAGTTAATCCAGATAATGCAACACGAGCACGTGCCCCTGGAGGCTCATTCATTTGACCAAAAACGAAAGTAGCCTTTGATTCCTTCATTTCATTTAAATCAACTTTAGAAAGATCCCATCCACCTTCTTCCATAGATTTCATGAAATCTTCACCATATTTAATAATACCTGACTCAAGCATCTCACGAAGTAGGTCATTACCTTCTCGAGTACGTTCACCAACTCCGGCAAAAACAGATAAACCACCGTGCCCTTTTGCAATATTATTAATTAATTCTTGAATCAAGACAGTCTTACCAACTCCTGCCCCGCCAAATAATCCAATTTTACCTCCTTTAGCATATGGCTCGATTAAATCTATAACTTTAATACCTGTGAAAAGAACCTCCGTAGAAGTAGATAAATCTTGGAATTTTGGAGCTTCACGATGAATTGGCATACCATCTTCATTTTGTATTTCATTTATACCATCAATAGCTTCTCCAACAACGTTAAATAAACGTCCTTTAATTTTATCGCCTGTTGGCATTTTAATTGCAGAACCAGTAGAAGAAACTTCCATTCCTCTAGTAAATCCATCAGTAGAATCCATCGAAATAGCTCTAACAGAATTCTCCCCTACATGAGCTTGTACTTCAAGAACAACACGTGTACCATCTTCTTTTGTTACATATAGTGCATCAAAAATTTTTGGGAGTTCAACTCCCTTTTCGAAACTCACATCACAAACAGGGCCTATTACCTGCGATATTTTACCTTTAATATTGGACATTATAACCGGTTTTTTTTAAAATTAAGTTCTAAATTTTTGGGGCAAATATATTGCTTTTACATTAATTATTAACAAGAAAAAATAAAAAAATGTAATTGAATATATCTTTTTTTATAGGATGATAATAAATCTATAGTTTACTCAACTTCTAATATTTTTTTTAATCAAATATTTAACAGGTATATATGAGAATACTATACTCAATACAGAAACCAATGATAGAATAAGAACACTATCAAAAAATGAAACATTTATAGGGAAAGCTTGTCCTCCAGAGCTTGGCATGTTTATTAATTCAAAATGCATCTGTAAAAAACATATAAAATAACCTAGAATAGATCCAATAATAATTCCTTTACCCGAAATTAATAAGCCCTCATAAAAGAAAATTTTAAAAATAAACTTACGACTAGCACCTAGACTAATCATAGTCTTTATATTCTGTAACTTCTCAACAAATAGCATATTTAATGAAGCGACTAGATTAAAGGCGGCAAGAATAAAAATAAATAACAATATTATAAGCACAATTATTTTCTCAGATTTACTTGTCTTATATATAAGTTCATTTTTTTCATAATTGGTCTTTACAATAAATTCATCCCCTACTATATTAGCCACATCCTTTTTGATTTGTGATTTATTCATAGAACAATTAATATAAATAGCAGAAATATGATTTGCATAATCCATCATTTTTCTTGCTAGATCTAATGGCACAATAAATGACTCTTGATTAACTTGTCTATTAAAATTAAATCTCCCTGCCACCTTAATTACTTCTGCTTTAAATGGTTGCTTTCCAAGTCTTATCTTTAAGTTACGTTTAGGGTAATAACAAACCAATGATTCATAGCCATCCTCTTGAGGGATATATCCATTAAGTTTATCTAAAAGAGATGCCCCTATCAAAGAACAATATTGTCCTTCAATATTTAAATATGGAGAACCATCAACCATATGATGTTTCATTTTTGACATTTTCAAAAAACTTTTTTCAACACCAATCAGACTAGCATTAGACCATTTATTCTGATGTTTTAAAATAACATCTTCCTCTATGGATTTAGTAATTTGATCTATCCCATTAACGTCTAACAATGAATTTATGTTGATTCTATTTTCATTGAATGTTTTACCAATTTTTGCACGAATTGTAATATCAGAATCATATTCTGAATATAACTTCTCAATCATCACTTCAATTCCATTAAAAGCAGAAAGTAAAATTATAAGTGATGCAGTAATAGCAGAAATTCCGACCACAGAAATCTGTGTTATTAAATTAATCACATTCTTCTTTCTCTTAAAAGAAAGATATCTAAATGCTATATAGAATGGAACATTAATGGCTATCCTTTTTTTAAAAGTTCATCTATTTTACTTGCATACTCTAACGAGTCATCAATATAAAAAGTTAATGAAGGAATATACTTCATGTTTTTCAATCTATGTCCAATATCGCCTCGGATTCTCGAAGCATTAAGTTTAATGTTTTTAAGAACTTTGTCCTTTGCAGGTCCAGAGAAAATACTCAAATAACACTTAGCGTTAGATAGGTCTGCTGACACCCTGACTATAGTGACAGTAACCATAGAGCCTAAACACAAATCACGAGAATTATGTTGAAAAATCAATGATAACTCTTCTCGTATAATACCTTCTATTTTGCTTTGTCTTATTGTACTCACAACTACAAAAGTAACAATTGTTTATAAGCATTTTTATAAAAATGGAAAAACAAAAGTTATCTTTGTATTTCTAATGAAAGGGATAATAGAAATATATCGTTATACTTTTAAATATAAAGGAATCACACTATTAGTTATATTTTTCAATCTATTATATGTGATTTTCAATCTAATATCATTGGCTTTATTTGTGCCTTTTTTACAAATAATATTCAATGAAAATGATAAAGTTATAACTATACCAATTAAACAAAATGGTCTCATAAATTTTTTCAAATATCAAGCAGAATTATTTGACTATAAAATGAATATACTAACGCAAGAAAATCCTAAAGAAGCTTTATTCATAGCTTGTATTTCAATTGGCATAGCATTTTTAGGTAAAAATGTTTTTAGATACTTTACAATATGGTTTCAATCACAATTAAGAATGTCTGTGGTAAGAGATGTCCGAAATAAAATTTTTGAAAAAGCAATACGCCTACCTATTTCCTATTATAATAATGAACGAAAAGGTGATTTAATAGCGAGAATGCAAAGTGATGTTGGTGAAATAGAAATTGCAGTTGTATCAATGTTAGAGTTATTTTTTAGAGAGCCAATTGCTATTATAATTAATGTGTCATTATTAATATATTGGAGCCCTAGTTTAACTGTTGTTTCTTTGATTTTACTTCCATTTGTAGCTTTAATTATTGTATTAATAGGAAAAAGTTTAAAACGAACCGCACAACAAGGACAAGAACAAATGGGTAAATTATATTCATCAATAGATGAAAGTTTAAATGGAATAAGAATAATCAAGGCTTTTAATGCTGGAATATCAATTATTAAATCATTTCGTTATGAAAATTTAAAGCATCAAAGATTGATTACCAAAGCTTTTAGAAAAAGAGACCTATCCTCACCATTAAATGAACTAATAGTAACGATTGTTATGTTAGTAATTGTTTGGTTTGGAGGTATACTTGTTATAGACCCATCCAATAATAGTACATTAACCGGACCACAATTTTTAGGTTTCATTTTAATATTTTCACAATTAACTAGACCCATATCAAATACTGCTAAATCAATTGCTAACATGAATAAATCTAGTGCCTCACAAGATAGAATTAACCAAATTCTTAAAACAGATGAAAAAATTTATGAGGCTAAAAATCCTATTGATTTAGGAACATTAAAAAATTCTATCAAGTATAACAACGTCTATTTCTCTTATAATGATGAATCTATACTAAAGAACATTTCTTTTGAAATTCCCGTTGGTAAAACTGTTGCAATTGTAGGAGAATCTGGAAGTGGAAAGACAACCATATCAGACTTACTACAGAGATATTATGATATAAATAAAGGAGAAATAACTTATGATGATATAAATATTAAAGATGTATCAATTAAGAATTTAAGAAATCATATTGGTATTGTTCCACAAGAGTCGTTCCTTTTTAATGCTTCAGTTAAAGAAAATATTGCTTTTGGAATGCCAAACGCTACAGATGAAGAAATTAAAACTGCAGCTAAAATTGCTAACGCTGAAAAATTTATATTAGAATTAGAGGATAGGTATGAAACAAATATAGGCGAACAAGGTAATAAACTATCTGGTGGACAAAAACAGAGAATAAGTATCGCTAGAGCTATACTCAAAAATCCTACAATACTTATTTTAGATGAGGCTACCTCTGCATTAGATACCGAATCTGAAAAATTAGTTCAACAAGCACTAGAAAACATAATGAAAGACAGAACGAGCATTATAATCGCTCATCGATTAAGTACAATTAAAAATGCGGATAAAATTATAGTCTTATCCAAAGGAGAAATTAAGGAAGAAGGAACTCATAATGAGCTAATAAAAAAGAAAGGAATATATCAAAATCTCTGTTCCTTACAAGGAATTATTTAAAAGACATATATTCGATTGGATTCACTGGTCTTTGATCATGCCATAATTCAAAATGCAAATGTGGTCCATCTGTATTTTCACCTGTATTACCTATTATAGAAATTGGATCACCTAATTGAACTTTTGTCCCTATCTTTTTTAAAACTATTTTATTATGCTTATAAATAGAAATATACCCTCCTAGGTGTTTAACAATAACAATATATCCATCTTTATGAGTAAACCCTGTATAAATTATTGTTCCTGCTAAACAAGATTTAACAATTTGATCTTTTTCAGTTACTACGTCTATTCCATAGTGATTTTTAGAATCAAATTCTTGACTAATGATTCCCTTAACAGGATTGCCAAAATAAAGAAAAGAATTATTCTTAATCGATAAATTTGTAGACATATCTTGTTTAACCTTTTCTGAATTTTTTTTTTCAGGAACCGTCTGTTTTGAATCCATTTTTGAGATATCTATTTCTATTCTTTTTTCCTCTAAGCTGTCTATATTATGTTGAGCTTGTATTTCATTATTTAATATACTTTTAATGTTAGTAATATAACTCTGTTGTGATTCGATCTTTGAATAAAGTTTAGCAATTTTTTCACCCTGTTCTTCTAATTTATTTCTATTGATAGAAAGTGAGTCAGAAGAGAAAAAATAATCAAATCCACCAACAAGAAATATAGAAAATAAAGAGGTTAATAAAAGTATTATAAATAACAAGCTAAAAACACGAATCAAATTACTTTTAAAACTTAATATCTGTTTAAATGTATTTGGATTGGTGATTGAAAATTTTAATGTTTTACTTAACCTATAATATAATAATTTTAGATTCTCCATAGATTACAAATCTCAATAATTTATCCCTTAGCACCAAAATAAATGATGGTTATTATTGAATGATTTTTATTAAATACAATGAATTAGTTTTAAAAAATGACTTTTTAGAGTAAACGATTTAGTTAATTTTACGTTATATATATAAATGAAGTTTTTATCTGTCATATTCTTTATAATATTTTTCCCAATTTCACTGATTGGACAGTTAGTTACGAATACCGCAATGAGCCCCAATGCATTGGTGCAAAATGTTCTAAACGGAACTGGTGTTTCTATTTCAAATGTTACTTATTCTGGATCAGCCAATGCAATTGGTAGTTTTACATCCAATGGCACTAATATTGGTATAAATAGTGGTATAATAATGACAACGGGTACTGTTCTAAATACACCAGATGGACCTCATGGTCCTAATAATGCAGATGGTGCTGGGTTTGACAATGGAGTTGGTGGAGACGGACAATTATCTTCAATAGTAGGGGCTGCAACATATAATGCTGCTGTTTTAGAATTTGATTTTGAAACTTGTTCCGATACAGTTCAATTTAATTATGTTTTTGCTTCAGAAGAGTACCCAGAATACGTCAACGAGAATGTAAATGACATATTTGCTTTTTTTATTTCAGGGCCAGGTATACCCGGAGGCACTCAGAATATTGCTGTTTTACCTAACGGTGGTGGTGTTGTTTCAATTGATAATATACATCCTAGTGGTGTTAATGTGTCAGGTAACAGCTATCCCCCTGTTAACCAACAATACTATGTTAACAATACTAATGGATCTACAATTCAATACGACGGATTTACAACGAAATTAACTGCTATTGCAGCGGTTGAATGCAATACTATATATCATTTAAAAATGGCAATTGCAGATGTTGGAGACGGTGTCTGGGATTCTGGAATTTTTTTAGAAGCAAATAGCTTTATTGGTTCAAGTCCTGTAAATATAGATTATACAATATCAAATAATCTATTTAACGACCCTAGTATTATTGCTGAGGGCTGTGTTTCTACAACTATAACTCTTGAACGCACAAGTTGTAATATAGGAAATACTATGATTGCACCTATTACAGTTTCTGGAAGTGCAATAGAAGGTGTTGATTATGCTAACATACCTGCTAGTATAACATTTCCTGCAGGATCTCCAACCGCTCAATTTTCATTCGATGCATTTGAAGATGGTATCATAGAAGGTCAAGAAACTCTTAATCTAGAATTTTTATTTACAGATAATTGTGGTATTCAAACCACACAAACAATAAACCTATTGATTCAAGACATAAATCCTGTAGAAGTAGAAATAACAGCGCCAGAAATATCCTGCCCGGGAGAAGAAATTGAATTAACAGCAACAGTAACAGGTGGAGCTTCACCTTATTCATATCTATGGAATACTGGGGAGACAACACAAAGTATATTTGTAGCCCCCATATCTTCAACATCATATACTGTTAATGTTATTGATGATTGTTTGTCTCAACCAATTTCTGATACATATATTGTAGATGTTCCTATTATTCCCCCTTTAACAATAAACGAAACAGCTGATATAGTAGACATTTGTCCATATGTGCCTTATCTACTAGAATCTAATGTTTCTGGTGGAACACCTCCATATAATTTTAATTGGTCGTCCAATTTCGAATCAAACTTAGGTGCTAATGATACATATATGGCTACTCCTTCGACAACAACAACATACACAATACAGGTTACTGATTTCTGTGGTGACTCAACTAACGCAGATATTATATATACAATATTAAGCCCTCCTCTTCTATTAACAATGTCCCCATCTATAGAAATATGTCCTGGAGATTCTACTGAAATATCAGTTACAGCAACTGGTGGATATGGTCAATATTTTTACAATTGGCTACATAGCGGAGAAACAACTCCTAACATATGGGTTAATCCATACCAAACAACAACATATACAGTTAGCGTTTCTGATGAATGTCAAACATTTACAGTAGAAGGAAGCGCTGATGTTGTTATAATAAAACCAACAGCAGATTTTACAGCTACAAGCAATGTTTTCTTCAATGATTTACCTATAACATTTGAAAATAATTCGATAAATGCGTCTAACTATCAATGGGACTTTGGAGATGGAAATTATTCAACACTAATTCATCCAAACAATACATATGATGAACCTGGAGTTTATTATATTACACTAATTGCCATGGATGATAAAGGTTGCCTTGATACTATTACTAAACCTATAAATATTGAAGAAGAATGGTATGTATACGTTCCAAATACTTTTACACCAGATGGAGATAGATCAAATAACGATTTTAGAATTTCAACAGTAGGGATTAAAGAAATAGAAATAAAAGTATATAACCGTTGGGGAGAACTTATTTTTGAAGCATTTGACCCAAAATTTATTTGGGACGGAAGCTATAATGGCAAAATAGTAAATGATGGCACATATGCCTACAAGATAAATTTCTTAACTAATTCAGGTAGAAATAAAAAAATTCTAGGTCATATAAATATCATAAAATAATAACTACTATTTACAATGACTTTGTTCTTCCTCCATCTACAGGAATATTAATGCCATTAATATATGAAGCTCGAGGTGATGCCAAAAAGGCAACAGCTTCTGCTACTTCAGAAGGTTCTGCTATTCTCTGCATAGGAGACTGTAAGGCAAGATTAGAAAAAATATCTTCTATACTCTGTCCTGTTTTTTTTGATTTTCCAACAGCAATATCATTTAAACGACTAGTGTTAGTAGCTCCTGGTAAGACATTATTCACAGTAATATTTAAATGGCCTAATTCATTAGCTAAAGTCTTACTCCAATTAGCAACAGCACCTCTAATAGTATTCGATACACCAAGACCTATAAGCGGTTGTTTTACGCTAGTTGAAATAATATTAATGATTCTACCATAATTTTTACTCATCATACCTTTATAAAGAGCCTGAACTAAAATATGATTACATATCAAATGTTGATTAAATGTATTTATGAATTCGGAAATATTAGCTTCAATAATTGGTCCGCCTTTTGGTCCGCCTGTATTATTAACTAATATATTAGGCTTATTACCTAGATTAACATATTCAAAAATTATTGTTTTTAATTTTTCTGGATAACAAAAGTCTGCAACCAAATAATCATGCTCAAATCCATCAGTAGTATCAAGTTCTTTAACTACCTTCTTTAATTTATCCTCATTTCTAGATAATAAAGTTATTCTAGCCCCCCTTTTTGCCATTAACTTGGCTGTTTCAAAACCAATACCTTGAGTACTACCACATACAATAGCATGCATACCTAATAATTCCATTTTTTGTTTTTTCTAATTATTAAAATTAATATAATATAATTTAAAGACTTAAAATTTACATCCATATATTATTTTAGAAACGAAAATTTAAGTTATATCATTAATTATTACTTTTATACTATTTCAATATTTCGTATCTTTGGTAACATTTTATTTTTTATTAAATTTTCTTTTATGAAACCACTTTTCGCTTACACATGCGTGATGATTAGCTTTGTGTTATTCATACCTCAATATTCTTATACTCAAGTTTGTACCGCTGTTGGACCATCTAGTACTTTTGATTCAAATGTTCAAAGTGTCAACCTATTAGGTGATGCTGGAACTTCTATAAATTATACTGGATGCCCAGGTGTAACAGGGCTTCAAGATTTAACTGCTTCGCAAAGTGTTAGTCTAACCACTGGTACTCCTTATACTGCTAATGTTCAATTTGGGACGTGTGGTGGAAATTATAACTCTGCAGGAGAAGCTTGGATTGATTGGAATCAAAATAATGTTTTTGAAAATTCAGAATCTATAGGTACATGGACAGGACTTCCTCCTACTGCTCTTTCTCCTTTTAATTTCATTGTTCCTGTAACAGCATTAGGTGGTGTCACTAGAATGAGAGTAACGCAACAAGAAGGTGGAACATTACCTTTAAACCCATGCGCAACTTTTACTTGGGGATCAGTAGTAGATTTTCAAGTTATTGTAACTGCTGGCGCTCCTATTACTTGTGCATTTCCATCTGGTTTAAATGTGACAGCTCTAACTTCAACATCTGCTGATTTAGGATGGACTGATAATTCAGGCTCAGGAATTGCCAATATAGAGTGGGGGCCTTCTGGATTTACTCAAGGTACAGGAAATTTAATTACAGGAACAACTAATAATCCATTATCTCTATCAGGACTAACACCTGCAACCGTTTATTCTTTTTATGTACAATCCGATTGTGGAGGAGGTGATTTAAGTTATTGGATTGGTCCTTTCACCTTTACTACAGCGCTTCAAGGTCCAACTGGTTTGACTTGTGGTGGTGCAACGACAGTATTCTCAGATGATATGGAGACAAATACTGGATGGACAGGAGATATAGGTATAGCAAATGGACAATGGGATTTTCCTACAGCAAACCCCGGGGGCAACTCTCTTAGTACAGGTCCTTCAGGACCAGCTTCTGGAACTACATATGCAGAATATGAAGCTTCTGGATCTGCGACTGCAATCGCATCAATGGTTACACCAATGATTGATTTATCATCTGGTAATTTTGAAGCAGAACTTTCATTTTATATGCATGCATATGGTGCTGAAATGGGAACACTTAACGTTGGAGTGGGAAATTCCGCTACTGGACCATTTACCACTGTATTTTCATGGTCAGGTCAATACCAAGCCTCCCCGACAGATCCATGGGAACAAATTGGTGTTGATTTAACTGCATATCTTGGACAACAAATTTATATTGAATTTTCATATGGTGCTCTAGGTCCAAATTGGTATGGTGATATGGCTATTGATTTAGTTGAAGTTAAAACTTGTGTATCGTGTCCAGGACCTATCAACTTTAATATATTAAGTTCTGATTTAACTTCTGCTGATTTCAATTGGACAGAACCTGGAGCAGCAACAGAATGGCTCTTAGAATATGGGGCTCCTGGTTTCAGTTTAGGTTCTGGAACAGAATTAACTTCACTTACACAACCACAAAATGTAGGAGGGTTAACTCCTGACTCATTTTATGAAATATACGTAAGATCTGTTTGTGGGCCTGGTGATACATCTGCTTACACAGGACCTATAATATTTAATACATATAATCAAGGTATCTATATGGATTATTCTAGTGATTGTCCAGGTTTTGGTTTTGTTGATATATCTAATACTGGTCTTGATTTAGGGCTGACTTATAATAGTGAAGTCTATATTGATCCGTTGCCTTTTCCTATTCTTTTCCAAGGAATATTAATGAATAATATGACTATTGGAAATAATGGAGGTTTACAACTAGGATCTACAACAGCACAGATTGTTGCTGGAGGTTTGTTTAATAATCTACCTGATGGAACAATGTATTCATGGGGAGATATCCTAGATGATGAGACAGGAAATGTATATGCTCAAGTCATTGGTGCCTCTCCTAATCAAACGTTAATCATCCAATGGGATAATATTTGTAAT
>CEUK01018747.1_pt1 | contig 13203 bp, 10 predicted proteins | sample 356451 | NCBI WGS metagenome assembly CEUK01 (sample SAMEA2622843, study PRJEB7988) | marine metagenome | isolation source: saline water (ENVO:00002010), including
GAATGCAAGAGGAAGATCATGTTCAGGAGTTGTTAAAACTAGGTAGTAAAGAAGACGTCGCGCTTGTCGCGACAAATGATGTCTGTTTTGAAGATTATGATGACTACGAAGCTCATGAAGCAAGAGTATGCATAAATGATGGCAGAACCTTGGACGATCCGAGGAGAGAGAGATTTTACTCTCCCGAGCAGTATCTGAAGACTCCTGAACAAATGGCAGAATTGTTTCAAGATGTGCCAACCGCGATTTCTAATTCCGTAGAGATTGCGAAAAGATGTAATTTCAGGATCAAATTGGATGAGTATTATTTACCTCATTACCCTACACCTAATGGCAAGAGTCTCGATGAATATTTATCGATACGTGCAAATGAAGGGTTGACCAAAATACTTCAGAGCCTGCCCTCGGATTCTCCATATAGTCGGGAAGATTACCAAGATCGACTGGAATATGAATTAGGAATTATCAATCAAATGGGATTCCCTGGTTATTTTTTAATCGTGATGGAATTTATCGATTGGGCTAAAAACAATGACATACCGGTTGGACCAGGGAGAGGTTCAGGATCTGGGTCCTTGGTTGCCTACAGTTTAGGAATCACAGATATAGACCCGTTAGACTATGGCCTGATATTTGAGAGATTTTTGAATCCAGAAAGAGTTTCTATGCCGGATTTTGATGTGGATTTCTGCATGGAGGGGCGAGATAAGGTAATTAAGCACGTTAGTGATATGTATGGAATCAATTCTGTCAGCCAAATAATCACCTTTGGAACCATGGCCGCAAAAGCGGTGGTCAGAGACGTGGCGAGAGTGCAGGGAAAACCCTACGGAATGGCAGATCGGTTATCAAAACTAATTCCATTTGAGATCGGCATGACGCTCGAAAAAGCCATGCGAGAAAGTAAAGAGCTCAAAGAGTTTGTGGAATCAGATGAAGATCTAGGCGAAATCATGGACATGGCCTACCGATTAGAAGGCCTGACACGAAACGTAGGTCGTCATGCTGGCGGCGTGGTTATATCTCCCGGTGATCTGGTCAAGTTTGTTCCTCTTTACGTAGAAGAGGCGAGTGGAGCTCTCCTTTCACAATTTGATAAAGATGACGTTGAGCGAGCTGGTCTAGTTAAGTTTGACTTTTTAGGTTTAAAAACACTCACAATTATTGATTGGACAGTTAAGGCAATCAATAAATCCCTGATTCAAGAAAACTCAAAGCAGTTAGATATCGGACAAATAAGCTTAGAGGATGACAAGGCTTTTGATTTATTGAAGTCCTCAGACACAACAGGAATCTTTCAGCTTGAATCGCGTGGCATGCGAGAACTCATTGGCCGTTTGGTTCCAGAGTCCTTGAATGACATTATTGCGTTGGTTGCACTATTTAGACCTGGGCCTCTTCAGTCGGGCGCAGCAGATGATTTTGTTAATCGAAAGCATGGCGTGGATCGAGTTGAATACGCACACCCAGTTTTAGAGCCTGTACTCAAGGACACTTATGGTGTTGTTCTATATCAAGAACAGGTAATGCAAATAGCGCAAGAATTGGCAGGTTTCTCTCTTGGACAAGCAGATCTTCTGAGACGGGCTATGGGTAAGAAAAAACCTGAAGAAATGGCAAAAGTTCGAGAACAGTTTCGAGACGGCGCACTCGCCAATAATATTTCTGAAGAGCTAGCAGAAGATATATTCGATCTTATGGAAAAGTTTGCTGGGTATGCGTTCAATAAATCTCACTCTGCTACGTATGCATTGATAAGCTATCAAACAGCATGGTTGAAAGCGCACTATCCTGCTCAATTTTTGGCCGCTAACTTGTCGGCAGAAATGCACAACGTAGACCGAGTCGTGGTCCTAGTCGACGAAGTCAATAGATTAGGATTAAACCTCAAGTCGCCAAGTATTAACCGGTCGAGTTACCGATTTACGACCTTGGATGGTGATATTGTTTACGGATTAGGCGCCCTTAGGGGGGTCGGCGAGTCGGCAGTGGAGTCGATAGAGAGAGAACGAAATGAATCAGGTGTCTTTAAGAGTTTGGTGGATTTTTGCAATAGGGTTGATTCAAAAAAAGTTAATAAGAGGGTAATTGAGGCATTGATAATGGCTGGGGCGATGGACAGCTTTGTCGAATCTCCGGCAGATTTGAATGACAAGCGTGGGGTTTTACTTGGTGGGCTTACTTTTGCGATGCAAGGAGCGGAGCAAAGCTTGCGTAATGAAGAAGCGGGGATCTCGGATCTATTTGGTGATGTGACCTCGTCAAACGAGAAGCAAATCAATTCGATAAGTCACTCGATATCAAATAAGGAAAGGTTGGCAGGTGAAAAAGAAGTCTTGGGTCTGTTTCTGACGGGGCATCCTATAGATGATTACGAAAAAGAGCTATCGGAATTCTGCTCGGGTCGGTTGGCCGAATTAAAGCCAGGAAGAAAAAAGCAGGTGGTCGCAGGGACAATTGTGAATTTGAGAACTACGAAGGGCAGGGGAGGAAACACAATGTGTTTTATGATTCTTGACGACAAGAGTTCTCGGATTGAGGTAGCGGTCTACGCCGATCGATACGAAAAGTACTCTAGGCATCTGTCTAAAGACCAATTAGTTATCGTTGAGGGTGAATTGACCAATAATGATTATGGTGAAGGTTTATCATTGAAAGCAGAAAAGATATTAGACATAGACGAAGCACGATCACTATATGGTCGAGGCTTATTTCTGGACCTTTCCGCAGGTACTATTCCTGATGATTTCAATGAGAAACTTAAAGTCCTTCTGTCGCCGCATCGGCAAACCAATCTGGGTTCGAGAGTAAATATTAGATATGGCCTGACCGAAGCCGAGGCCACGCTCTCCTTGGGCGAGAGTTGGAAGGTAAACCCTTGTGATGATTTACTTGGGTCCCTGAAAAGAGAATTCGGGGAAAAACGGGTTAAGATAGACTATATCTAGTACCTCGGGGTAAAAAAACACATGCACATTGTGGAGCGAACTCTTTATGAATTTGTGCATTCGAAAAATCCTAAAAGGATATGCGTAGCCTATAGCGGCGGCGCTGACTCAACAGCTCTGCTTGTCGCATTGAGCAATGTCGTAGATGTAAAACGCATATTGGCATTGCACGCAAACCATCAGTTACAGGTCAACTCAGAGCTATGGGAAAAGCACTGTATTGAACAGTGTAACCAATTGGGCGTTGAGATCGAGGTAGAAAGGCTAGAGTTTCAAGCAAAGGGTAACACTGAGGCGATAGCCCGGGCGAAAAGGTATGCTTTTTTTTCCCGCTATTTAGGCCCAGGCGATCTTTTACTGTTGGGTCATCATCATCAAGATCAAGTAGAAACTAGTCTTATGCGAGTTTTCCAGGGGCGAGGCTTAATACAGATGCCTCAGCAAAGGATTTTGGGTAAAGGAGCGATTGGGAGGCCACTGCTTAAACTCACTCGGGCAAGTTTGACGGAGTATCTGTCTCAACGAGAGTTTTCTTGGGTAGAAGATCAGAGCAATTCGGATCAATCTTTTGATCGAAACTATATTAGATCAAGAATTTTGCCAGCGATAGCTACGAGATGGCCCAATTACCTAAAAGCTCTTGACAGAGTAATTACCTACGACAGAGATAAAGACGTCATTTTAAGGAACTACTTTAATAGTCTTATTGATCCAGTCGACATTAAGGTTTTACCCAATGGAATTAGCGCAAAAATTGCTTGGGTTCGAGGCTATATCGAAAGCAGAGGGTATTATGGTATCAGTGATGGGCAAATTGAGGGGTTTGTCAAAAATCTCAACGAATCGAGCACAACAATAATGAGTCTCGATTCGGCTGTACTTGGAGTATATAAACGCCAGCTATTTTGTGAGCCAGCGAACGAGAAAATCGAGGCAGAAGTCGAAATTAGCAGGATACCTTATAATATAGATCTAGGTTGGTCTGAACTAATTGTGGAAGAGGTAGATTACATTGCCGAACATTGCTTTTATGCTCCTGGGAATTTGAGCATAAGGTTTGGTTCACTAGCAAAGAAAACAATCGCCGATGGTAACAAACACCCAAGATCAGTTTCAGTAAAAAAATTACTTCGTGAAAAGGCTGTGCCACCTTGGAGGAGATCGAATTACCCAATGATTTACACGGGCGATTCTTTGGTATGTGTCCCTGGCGTTGCCATAGATTCAAAGTTGCAAAAAGAACCCAAAGAAAAAGTCAAAATTTATAGGGTAAACTTTTCAAGTAAAACGGATGTTAATATCGTTTGAGGTCATCAATCCCATTTGTTAGTGTTTAATTCCATCTCGTAAGAATTTTTGCTCAGCTAGCACTGCTTAAGGGTTTTATGTTCGCGACACTTGATGGTTCCTTATGACACGGTTTGTTTTTGTAACAGGCGGTGTAGTCTCCTCTATAGGGAAAGGACTTCTAACTGCTTCGTTAGCTTCGCAACTCGAAGCTAGAAAACTAAGTGTAAACATTTTAAAGATGGATCCTTATATTAATGTCGATCCTGGAACAATGAGTCCTTTTCAACATGGAGAGGTTTTTGTGACAGCAGATGGAGCAGAAACGGACCTGGACCTTGGTCATTACGAGCGGTTTTCAACCGTCAAAATGACCAAAAAAAACAACTTTACGACAGGTAGTATTTACGCGGAAGTCATTCGAAAAGAAAGAAGAGGGGAGTACCTGGGGGCTACCGTCCAGGTAATCCCTCATATAACAGACGAGATAAAGCGTAGAATATTTGAGGTCGGTGAAGGCTTTGACATTCTGATAGTTGAAACAGGTGGTACCGCTGGAGACATAGAATCTCAACCTTTTCTGGAAGCCATCAGGCAAATGCGAATGGAGGTAGGAAAGGAGAGGTCTTTATTTATCCATTTGAGCTATGTGCCTACTATACGGAGTGCAGGAGAGGTTAAGACAAAGCCAACTCAGCATTCTGTAAAAGAGTTGAGATCGATAGGTTTGCAACCCGATATTCTGGTTTGTCGGTCTGAAGTGCCCATTCCAGCTTCAGCAAAACAAAAAATAGCCTTGTTCACGAACGTTGAAGAAGCGGCAGTGGTGTCAATGGTGGATTATAAGACAACTTATCAAGCGCCTCTGGTTCTGCACGAAGAAGGTCTGGATGAGATTGTAACTCGAAAAATGTCATTAGATGCTCCAATGGCTGATCTACGTGATTGGATTGAAGTAATAGATAAGGAGTTAAACCCAGAGAATCAGATTAATCTTGCGTTTGTGGGCAAGTATTTGGATTTGCTTGATGCATACAAGTCGTTAATTGAAGCGATAAAACACGCAGGCATCCACACATCGACTAGAGTTAATTTACAGTTTTTGGACGCAGAAGAATTGGAGCAAGGTAATTTTGATTTATTGCAGTCAGCGGATGCCATATTAGTGCCCGGTGGTTTTGGGAGTAGAGGGTTCGAGGGCAAGATAGCGGCTGCTCGATTTGCTCGAGAGAACAGGATTCCTTATCTTGGGATCTGTTATGGACTGCATGCCGTGGTCATAGATGTTGCAAGAAACTGTGTCGGTTTGGCAGGTGCTCACAGTGCTGAGATTTCTGAAAAGCCTGAGCACCCAGTTATCGCTTTGATCACTGAGTGGACAGATGAAGAAGGAATCCAAGAGAAACGAGGAGAAGATTCAGACCTTGGTGGCACCATGCGTTTAGGTGAACAGGCGTGCGTTATTAACCAAGGATCATTGGCTGAGAGAGTTTATGGGACAACAGTCGTGAGAGAACGTCATAGGCATCGTTATGAGGTTAACAATAATTACATTGCAGACCTTGAAAAAGCCGGATTGAAAATTGGTGGGCGTTCTGAAGATGGCGAATTGGTTGAGATGGTAGAGATTGAAGACCATCCCTGGTTTTTAGCATGTCAGTTCCACCCGGAATTTACATCTACACCTCGTCAAGGTCACCCGTTGTTTATTGGTTTCGTTGAAGCTGGTTTACAAAAGTCTCGGGTGGAAAAATAATCCTATAGGTGATTTTTTGAGTGCCCTTATAGATATATGCGGATATGAAATTGGTGAAGAGCGTCCATTTTTCCTCATAGCTGGGCCATGTGTTATTGAGTCGGAATCGCTGGCTTTGGAGTGTGCAGGCACGTTGAAGGAGATGTGCATAACTTTAGATATTCCTTTTGTATTTAAAAGTTCTTTTGATAAGGCAAACCGCTCTTCGATAGATGGCTATAGAGGTTTGGGAATCGAAGAAGGATTGAGAATTTTAGAAAAGGTGCGGCGCGAGCTAGAAGTTCCAGTCATTACTGACGTGCATGAGGATTCACCTATTGAAGAGGTATCCGAAGTCGTTGATGTTCTTCAGACTCCTGCTTTTTTATGTCGACAAACCAATTTTATTACAAAAGTATGTTCTCAGGGCTTGCCGGTAAACATTAAGAAAGGTCAATTCCTAGCGCCTTTAGATATGTTGCAGGTAGTAAAAAAAGCGAGATCTACTAAAAACAACCGGATCATGGTCTGTGAGCGAGGTGCTAGTTTTGGATATAACAATCTGGTCTCCGACATGCGAAGTTTGTCGCTCTTAAGAAAAACTGATTGTCCAGTCGTTTTTGATGCTACTCATTCTGTTCAGATGCCTGGCGGGTTGGGCAGCTCTTCAGGTGGCCAGAGAGAAATGGTCCCCGTCTTAGCGAGAGCCGCGGTTGCGGTTGGTGTTTCAGGGTTGTTTGTAGAAACTCACCCGAATCCAGAAGCGGCTAAGTCAGATGGTCCGAATTCATGGCCTTTAGGACTCATGTCTCAATTGTTGAAACAGTTAAAGAAATTAGATGATGTGACAAAAAGCTCTGTTCTACTTGAGCAAAATCTTTAGGAAGAGATATGTCTAGAATAAAAAAAATATTAGCGAGAGAAGTCATTGATTCTAGGGGAAATCCGACGATCGAAGCTGAGGTTCATCTTGAGTCAGGAGTAAAAGGCAGAGCTATTTCGCCTTCTGGCGCTTCTACTGGGACCAGAGAGGCTCTCGAACTAAGAGACGAAAGAGCCGATAGATATAATGGTAAAGGTGTTCAGCAGGCAGTCCATTTCGCGTGTGAAGAAATTAACGATCTTCTAACTGGGAAAGACGTTCACGACCAACTCGAAATAGATACGGCCCTGATCGAATTAGATGGGACTCCGGATAAATCTAGACTGGGTGCTAATTCTATATTGGCTGTGTCCTTGGCTAGTTGTAAAGCGAGTGCCGAGGCAGATGGAATACCGTTGTTCCAAAAGATTAATAATCTCAGTGGGGGCGTCGATATGATTATGCCGACTCCTATGATGAATATTATTAATGGCGGAGAACATGCGGATAATAATCTTGATATCCAAGAATTCATGATTCAGCCGGTTAGTATGAACAGCTTTAAAGAAGCTTTGCGATGCGGTGTAGAAGTGTTTCACTCTTTGAAGGAAGTGTTGAGAAAAAGAGGCTTGAGTACGGCGGTAGGAGATGAGGGCGGCTTTGCGCCAGACTTAGCTAGTAATGAAGAGGCTTTGGAATGTATTTCTCAATCAGTAGAGAAGGCAGGTTACAAACCTGGCAAAGATGTAGTCTACGCGCTAGATTGCGCCGCATCTGAGTTCTATTCTAATGATTATTATGAATTGAAAGGCGAAGACCGAAGATATACGTCTGAAGAGTTTTCAGACTACCTTAATTCTTTATGTTCTAGTTATCCTATTTCCTCTATAGAGGACGCGCTTGATGAAAATGATTGGTCGGGTTGGGCTTATTTGACAAAGACAATTGGGGATAAAGTACAGTTAGTTGGAGATGATCTGTTTGTAACTAACATGGAAATATTGAAAAAAGGCATTAATGAAAATGTCGCAAACGCGATATTGATAAAGTTTAATCAGATTGGAACACTGACAGAAACGCTAGGTACGATTGAAGTCGCTAAACAAGCGGGTTACAGCAATGTTGTCTCGCACAGGTCGGGAGAGTCTGAAGATACGACTATCGCGGACTTATCGGTAGGGACAGGAGTTGGACAGATAAAAACCGGTTCACTTTGCAGAACTGACCGTACCGCAAAGTATAATCAGTTGCTAAGAATCGAAGAGGCGATAGGAGCTACCTGTTCCTATGAAGGATACCGAACGATAAAGAATATGTAGCTCTCATGGTTAAAGGTTTTTGCTTTTTCTTGATTGCGTTATTGGTTTACCTCCAATACCTAGTTTGGTTTGGCAATTCCGGTTTTTTTGCACGCCAATCTATAAATCAAGATTTGAATAAAATAGAAGATAAACTAGCAGTTATGAGGGAGAAAAATCGATTCTTGAGTAGTCAAATTAGGGAATTAAAATTGAACCCGGGAGCTATCGAGTCCCATGCGAGACTAAAGTTAGGGATGATAGAACAGGGAGAGTTGTTCTTTATGGTTCCTGAAACGATCTCTTCATCCAATGAAGAGTAGTTATTAAATTGAGGCTTTATGCTAGCACCAGCCGTTATTAAGACTATCCCTGAAGATTGGAAAGTGATTGAGGAGCTTCCAGCAGACCATTTGGCAAATATTCGCAATTTTAAAGAGGGCGAGCATCTATATGTTCGAGTTGAAAAAGAGAATTTCAATACATTGGAAATAGTTGGCCTTTTAGCCGACTTTTTCAAACATCAGGTAGACAGCATAGGTTATTGTGGCCGAAAAGATAAGAGAGCAGTGACCCAGCAGTGGTTTAGCGTTCCTACCCCTCAAAAAATCAATTTGGATGGATTTTTAGCTCCGGGGGTCCGAATAATCGAGAAGGGACGCTTTAAAAAAAAACTCCGAATTGGAGAACATGCTTTCAATCGTTTTGAGATTTTACTTCGAGAGGTGAAAGCTAAGCCTTCAAAATTTTTGCAAGGACAACACAAAGCATTTCTTAATTTTTACGGGCCACAAAGATATAACGAAAGAAGTCTCGCTGCGGCTTTGGACTGGATTAAATATCGGAGAAGAAAAAACATTTCTCGACGAGTTAAGAGTTGGAATTTATCGGTTTTACGAAGTTTTTTGTTCAATAAAATTCTTGAAAAGAGGAGAGATGCTGGCTTTGCGGGAAGGCATTTAGAGGGAGATCATTGCATTGATTCGATTCCTACGGCGCCGTTGTGGGGTAGAGGGAGGTCTGCATCCAAAGGAAAAGCGTTAGAGCTCGAAAGAGATGCATTAGCGCCATTTAGAGATCTATGTGAAGCCCTTGAATATGCTGGTGTTCATCAAGGGAGACGAAAGATTTTTGAGAAGCCGTATTCATTTGGCGCACATTACGATGAAGAACGTTGCACTGTAAAGGCTAGGTTTTGTCTGTCGCCTGGAACTTATGCGACGGTTTTCCTTAGTGAATATTTTGATTTGAGAGAAGCATCGTGAAGAGTAAGTTTGATCTAGGCGGTATAGGTATGACTTCTCAGCGAACACGGGATCGTTTAATCGCGAGGCTTAGAGAGCAAGGGATAAGTGATGAACAAGTCCTAGAAACGATGCGAACAACCCCCAGACATATTTTCATTGAAGAGGCTTTGGCCCACAAAGCTTATGAAGATACGGCCTTACCAATTGGATTTAATCAGACAATATCTCAGCCGTTTGTTGTGGCGAAGATGACGCAGCTGGTTCTGCAAGGAGCACATGATAGTGTTTTAGAAATAGGTACTGGCTCAGGATATCAGACTGCAATTCTGGCTAAATTATGTGCCAGTGTGCACAGTCTAGAGCGCGTGTCCGCCTTTATTCCAAAAGCCAGGGAGCGTCTAAGAGCTCTTAAATTATCAAATTTCAGTCTGCATTTAGCTGATGGATACAAGGGGCTGGAAGAATCAGGGCCCTTTGACACTATTATTTGCACAGCTGCTCCGAAATCGATCCCCTTGGAGTTAATGAATCAACTGAAAGTAGGCGGACGCATGATTATTCCTGTGGGAGATTCGGTTCAGCAACAACTTAAGGTAATAGAGCGTAAAGAGGAAGAATTTCAGTCCAATGTAGTGGACGATGTAATGTTCGTTCCTTTGCAGGAAGGGATAGTTAGCTGATGCAAATCTCAAAGCTCGGTATTTTCTTTCGTGGTATTTTCATGGGCATCGCAGAAATAGTTCCGGGTATTTCTGGTGGCACAGTTGCGTTTATCACGGGGATTTATGCAAAGCTTGTTTCCTCTATAGCTTCTTTTGGCGTGGGCTCGATCAGACTACTTCCGTCTCCGAAAGAGTTTTATGAATACCACAATTTAGGCTTTCTGCTCACTCTATTTTCGGGGATGGTCATTGGGGTTTTGGTGTTTTCTAACGTGATGAATTTCTTGTTAAAAGGGTATGGTCCAATTGTCTGGGGTATGTTTTTCGGCCTTATTCTAGGCTCCGTATTTTTGATTGGAAAAGAAAGAAATTTTATTCGTTTGCTGACTTATGGGGCGCTAGGTCTATGTCTGGGCTTGTTTTTTGTTTCCCTTCCAGAGTCAAAAGGGGATTTGGACTACATGATTTTTTTTATGGTAAGCATGTTAGCAGTGTGTGCATGGATACTGCCCGGAATCTCGGGATCTTTTGTGCTGCTGATTTTTGGATATTATTCAATTGTCATTGAGGCTGTCTCGAATGTTCAAATTGATGTATTAATTGTCTTGTTTGCTGGGTTGGCCTCAGGGTTATTGATGTTTAGTAAGGCTTTAAGTTGGCTGCTGGCCAACTACGAAGACCAGCTATTGTCCCTTCTCACCGGAATTATGCTGGGGTCGTTGTTAAAGTTATGGCCCTGGCATTTGCCTGACGAGCAGGGGTTGAACGCGCTTGTCAGCCCTTCGGCTTATTCAGTCCTGGTTGGTGAACCGCCCTTTACTTTAATAACTATTGCTGCCTTTTTTCTGGGGATCTTTATCATATGGTTATCAGCTATTTTCAAAGCGCCTTAAACCACTCGAAATTCGTCACTCTCGTTATATTGTCTGGTTGTGCGGTAGTGGGTGAACCACCTGTTATCGATAGATCAACTAGTCAAAAAGTTTATAAAGAATCTGGGGGGACTCAGAAGAAGCGCTTAGGTATATTTCGGTCAGAAAGAACCTACGTGGTCAAAAAAGGAGACACACTCTATTCTATTGCATGGAAGCAGGGCTTGAGTTACGGAATGCTTGCGGAACTGAATAATATTTCTTCGCCCTTTATCATATATCCTGGTCAGCGTTTGAAAGTTTCCGGTTTTAAAAATAAAAGAACTGTTGTTAATAATAAAGTTGTCAATAATAAGAAAGAAAAACCTCTCAAAAAAACGCCGTCCGTCGCCAATAATCCAACAGTCCAAGAGAAAATAGAGCTTCCCAAAGGTCGTTGGATATGGCCTTTAAATGCGCGTCCGTCTCTGGACTATAGTAAGAATAACAAAGGCGTCGACTATGAATTATCTGAGGTGAAGAGTCTTCGAGCTGCGGGACCTGGAAGCGTAGTCTATGAGGGAGGTGGAATTGGTGGTTTCGAAAACTTGATCATAATTAAACACTCCAGTGAGTTATTGAGTGCATATAGTTTTAATGGAGGAGTCGAAGTAACCGAGCAACAAACGGTAAAAAGTGGAGATGTACTAGCGCGTATTAAACCCGTTTCTGAAAGGGGCGAAAGTGTGCACTTTGAAATTAGGAGGAATGGCCGCCCAATTGATCCTAAGACACTTATAAAAGCCTCTATTTAAGCGGAGATAGAGCGTTTATTTTATTAGAAGCTCAATTTTGTTAGGTTTGCCGTTCCAGGTTTCGGCTTCAGGTAAGGCTTCTTTTTTTTCTGAAATATTGGGCCAGCTCTCGGCGAGTTCGGCAGCAATATCTAGTAGCTGTTGTTGGTCTTCTGGAAGTTCATCGTCTGCAAATATTGCTTCTACAGGGCATTCAGGCTCACAAAGAGCGCAGTCTATGCACTCGTCCGGGTGAATAACCAGAAAATTTGGTCCTTCGTAAAAACAGTCAACCGGACACACTTCAACACAATCAGTGTGTTTGCAGTTGATGCAATTTTCCCCAACAACAAATGTCATGTGTTAACTTATTTTCGTAGACGTCGCATTCTAACGAGAGATCTAGCTGTGTCTAGATAGTTAGATCAGGAATCAGTTCGATTTTTTCAATTCGTAGAGCAGAGAAAGTGCCTCGCGAGGGGAAATTTCATCTAGGTCTATTTTTTTAAGTTTTTCGGTTAGGGCATCCGGTTTCTCAGCCTCATTTTTTGGATGGCTAAATAAATCGGCTTGCGTATTGGTTTTGTTAGGTATTTCCAAGGTGTTTAGCCTTTCAGTTGCCGACTTAATTACCGAATCAGGAACACCAGCTAATTTGGCGACTTGAACACCATAACTCTGATTTGCGGGGCCTTTATGCACTTCATATAAGAAAACGATCTCATTTTGATATTCCATCGCTTTCATATGAACATTCTTAATCCTAGAAATTCTCTTGCTGAGCTCGGTTAGCTCTAAATAATGAGTTGCAAATAAGGTGTTGGCTTTATTGATCTCTGCCAAGTGGGTGGCTGCGGCCCACGCGATAGCTATGCCATCGTAAGTGCTTGTTCCGCGGCCTATTTCGTCCATTAAAACAAGACTCTTTGAGGTAGAGTTTTTCAAGATCTCCGCGGTCTCCGTCATTTCGACCATAAATGTTGATTGACCTTTCGATAGATCATCAGATGCGCCTATTCTTGTGAAGATTTGGTCTATTGGACCTATTCGTGCGCTCTCTGCAGGGACAAAGCTGCCGATAGTAGCCAGCAAAGTGATAAGAGCGGTCTGACGCATGAAAGTGGATTTGCCACCCATGTTTGGACCGGTCACTACTAGCATTTTCGTATCTTCGTCTAGCAAAACGTCGTTTGCGATAAATGAGCTTTTCATGGATTCTTTTACAACCGGATGCCAACCACCTTTAATTTCAATACCCTCATTCTCGACTATTTCGGGCTTGCTCAGCCCAAGCACTTTCGCTCTTTCTGAGAGAGTGGAGAGGACGTCTATCGATGAAATTACGTCAATAGTCTCTCTTATTTTTTGCGAGTGAATCGTTACCCTCTGCAGTACATCGCGGAATAACTGTTTTTCGAGAGCAACAGCTTTACTCTGGCTACTGAGTACTTTTTCTTCGTATTCCTTTAGTTTGGGAGAAATAAACCTTTCAGCATTTTTAAGAGTTTGTCTTCTTACA
>CEUK01040861.1_pt1 | contig 13200 bp, 9 predicted proteins | sample 356451 | NCBI WGS metagenome assembly CEUK01 (sample SAMEA2622843, study PRJEB7988) | marine metagenome | isolation source: saline water (ENVO:00002010), including
CAAGCATCTACAAATCCTATCAATGAGGGTGATTCCGTTATACTTACTTGGGACATTAGTGGAGCAGAATCAATATCAATTGATGAAGACATTGGAGATGTTAGCGATGTCAGTGAAATTGAAATTACTCCTGAAGAAACAACAATCTATACGATATCTGCAACTGACAGCGAGGGCACTACTAGCCAGAAAGAGTTAACCGTATATATTATTGGCCAAGCCAAAATGATTCACCAATGGACTTTTGATGAAATTGGAGGTGCCGGCACAACGTTAGTTGATTCAATTGGAGGAGAAAATGGTACAATAGTGGATCTAGGTGGCAATGACGGATTTGTAGAAGAAGGTCGAGTCACATTAACAGGCGGAGGTAAAAATGACAGTGACTATGTAATGTTACCTTCAAACCTCCTTAGTCCCCTTACTAACGCAACTATTGAAACTTGGTCCACTCAGTATTCTAGCCAAAACTGGTCTAGGGTCTTTAGTATTGGCTCATCAACTAATAATGTTATGCACATGTCCTTCAGCAGAGGGACCAATATAAATCAAAATGAATTACGCTGGAATGCCCAATCTAACATGACACTCCAAGATTTTGGAGGAGCCCCAATGAATCCCCTTGATGAACAGGTTCACTGGGTAGTGACAATTAATGATGTAGGAGGCCCAAATGGTGAGACCCAAGTCACAGTATACAAAAACGGTGAAGAAGTTAGAGTAGGAGCTACAAATAATGATCTCTCAGGCCTTGTCGATAATGACATCTTTCTTGGCAGATCACAATGGGGAGACAACACAGCTAATGCTTCATGGGATGAATTTAGGATTTATGATGGAATTCTAACATCAGATCAAATATCAACAAACTATCAAAATGGCCCGAACGTTGCTACTGATTCTGATGAAGACGGCATCAGCGATGCCATCGAAAATCGCTACGACTTCCTTGATCCCGAAAACCCTGAGGATGCCAAACTTGACCAAGATAATGACGGGTTAAGCAATGTTGATGAATTCTCTTTAGGAAGTGATCCTGAAGAACAGGATACAGATAATGATGAAATATTAGATGGGGATGAAGTTAAAAATAATACCTCTCCTATACTTGCAGATACTGATGGTGACTCATTAAATGACGGAGAGGAAATTGCATTAGGAACTAACCCTCTTGTTATTGATACAGACGGGGACAAAGTTAGTGATGGCATTGAAGTGGAGAACGGATCAAACCCTCTTGATCCTAGTAGCCTACCAAAACCAAAACTACCTGAGTTGATACATAGGTGGGCTTTTGACGAGTCTGGAGGGGATGGAACCGTTTTAGTTGATTCGATTGGTGGTGCCGATGGAGTAATCGAAGACGGCGGACCTAACGATGGATCAGTTGAAGATGGAAGAGTAACACTACCAGGAGGGGCTCGTGCAAGTACTGACTATGTTCGTTTACCCTCAAACCTATTAAGCTCTCTAAATAGTGCAACCATTGAAACATGGACAACTCAATACTCTAGCCAAAACTGGTCTAGAGTATTCAGCGCCGGAAGTGCCACTAATAACGTCATGCACATGTCTTTTTCTAGGGGCACTAATATCAACCAGAATGAATTCAGATGGAACGCTCAAACAAACATTACCCTTCAGGACTTTGGCGGAACCCCGACTAATCCTTTTGACGAACAAGTACACTGGGTTGTTACACTAGATAATGAAAATGGTGCCGCCGACCAGACTGATATTATCATTTACAAAAATGGAGAACCAGTCAAATCTGGCAGCACTACAAATAAACTCTCTGGCCTAAGCGACACAGATTTCTTTCTTGGAAGATCTCAATGGAATGATGCTGCAGCCAACGCATCATGGGAAGACTTTAGGATCTATGATGGTGCGATGGACCCTATAGCCGTTCAATTGAGTAATGCTCAGGGACCTGATGTCGCACCAGGACAAACTGCATTTGCGATAACAAATATAGAATATGATTCTGTATCACAAACTGCTAGTGTTACATGGAACTCAAAACCAGGCGGTCTTTATGTCATATGGACATCTGAGGATGGCATTGAATGGTCCGATGTTGATGACGCATTCCCTTCAGATGGTGATCAAACCACCTATAATGAAATTGATGCTTCTAGTAAACTTTTACTAATTAGAATTGGCTTGGCTGAATAAATTAATTATTCAACTTTTATGAGATTTTTCATCAAACAAAAGCTCATCTATAGATTTAAGCACTTCAGATTCATCCATATCATTGACTTCAATTTTTCTCCCTATCTCGGGAACAAGAGTGATTGTTAAAATTCCACCAAGGTGCTCCCGAAATTCTTCGAGCCCTTGCAATATTACAGAGCGCCCAGATTCAACTCTCGTTAAATCATCATCAAAGACCTCAAACCCGACAGATTTAATTAAAGAAAGGATTCGACTGCAATCATCGTCTGAAATAATACCGACACGCTTTGAGTATATTAAATCAACAGCCATTCCAATGGCCACGGCCTCACCATGACCGATTCTAAATGCACTTATTTGCTCGAGCTTATGTGCGACCCAATGCCCAAAGTCTAAAGGCCTAGCAGAACCAAGTTCATAAGGATCGCCAGAAGTTGAAATATGATCAACATGTTCTTCTGCACTTCGTTGAATAACATATTCCAACGCATTTTGATCAAGCTTTGAAAGCGGTTCAGAAAGATTTTCTATCTCGATGAAAAATTTCTTATTCCGAATTAACGCAACTTTTATTGCCTCAATTATTCCAGCACGCCTTGACTTATCATCCAAAGATTCCAAAAAGGAGAAGTCATTGATAACAGCAAATGGAACTGAAAAGGTGCCAACCCAATTTTTCTTTCCGAAATAGTTTACGCCATTTTTGACACCAACGCCTCCATCACCTTGACTTAAACTGGTTGTTGGAATGCGGATTAAACGCACTCCACGATGTGCCGTTGATGAAGCAAACCCTACCATGTCAAGGAAGGCACCACCCCCAATCGCCAGGACATACGAATGCCTATCTATTGAGTTTCTATTAATCTTATCCCAAATTTCTGGAATTAAGGACCAATCGTTTTTACAGGCCTCAGCACCAGGCAAGACGAATGGAGAATCAACCAATTCAAGCTCTCCATCCTTAGCTTTAAACCATGATTCGATTTCTCTAAGCAGATTCTGATTACCCCCAATAACTCCACCATCCACAAATACAATAAATTTGGCACATTCTGTAGAAGAACTCTTAGAAACAACATCAGATAATACACTATTTACTGGAGAAAAGAGATTTCGAGTAAATTCAATCCTATGAACCAGATCAAGATGTATGGATCTTTCAAGCATTTCGATAAATTAGAGGAGTTTTTAGACTAATTGATAAAAGAAAAAAATCCAGAGCTAGTGCTAATTTTATTATGAAAACTAAGTCCCTGAAATTTTTCTCTGAAATAGAACAACAAAGGGTAAAAAAATTACGAAATAAAGACCTGAAAAACCGATAGCATGTGAAACTGCCATCGAATCGATCAAACACATTCCAGCAATCATTAGAGAAACAGATTTTCCAATTCTCCCCTCAATCTTTGATTTAATAACCCTAAAACAATAAGCAATCCAAAATAAGAATAACAATGAAGATATAACAATTGGTATACTTATAAAGGAATTAACAATAATGAAATATAGTGATAAAAAAAAGGGTAATGCTACCAATATTAGACCGCAAATACCAGATTCATTACCAGAATCTTCTCCCCTAGCAACTAAAGTAATTCCAGCAGTATAAAGCCCCAAAATAATTGCCCAAATTAAGATGTCATTATTCTGGCCTAAAGAATAACCAGCGATTAAATAAAGAAGAGATCGACACAAGCCCATTACAAAAATGGCAGATGACGTTTTTTTATGGATGAAATTATAAATCGTTATACTCAAAAGCAATGCTCCAACAAAAGGTATAGAGCTACCTGAAAATAATAAAATCAATGTCCCTACAAACAAAAAAAACAAAGTTAAAACCAGAGCAAAACGGTGAGATATAGCCGACCTTGCTATAGGCCTGTCTGTTTTGTACTGCTTATCATACCTCAGATCGATGACATCATTCATCGCCATTCCACCCGAATAGAGTAATGATGCACCTATAAAAATTAATGCTAGATCCCAATTTAAATAATCTTTAGAAATTAAATAACCAGCAGCACAGTTAGATATAACTGTAGGAAGATTTGATATCCTACACAGCTCGAGAACTGCAATAATTTTCCTATTTACACTCAAAACAATCCAACATCTCTAAGTGAATTAAGGGTCCATTCATATTCAAGGCTCAATTGCTCTACAACATTATTCGATTGCATTGATTTAGGTAAAACTTCCCAAGTATAGGTTTCCATCTCAATGTGTTGGCATATTTCTGGATCTGCTGCCAAAACCTTCAACGTATCGGTGATATGGTCTCTTGTATCATCGAATATTCCACCAGGAGATGCATGTAATGGTATATGAAAATGAACTCTCCATTCACTATAGTCATTAAGATCAGGGTCAAAGTCATTTATAGCATCTGGAAGGTCCTTATACCTCATTATTCTTCCATTGTTTAATTTACCAATAACTTGATGAAGATATACGTCCTCTTGATATGCTTTTAGTGTGTCGATTGCAACCTGGTTAGGTTTTAATTTAAGAGCTGAACTTAAATGGAACTTACTAATTCTAATGTTGTTTTTGCTGAATAATGAAAGTGAATCTATTGCATCCTCATATTCAATTGCCAGATGACATGTGTCGTAATTAACTCCTATTACAGAATCGAAGCTATCACCATGAACAGAACGAAAACGCTCAAAAAAACTTATGGTCTCTGGAGTGTTTTCAAACCATCCCAAAGGCTCAGGCTCAAGACCCAAGTGAAGGTCTTTACCAGTTTTTTCGCATAATTGGTTAATGTAATGTCCACACCTACCAAGATTATTTACGATCATTTCGCCTTGTTCATCCTCATTTGCTATAAACTCTTTAAATGATCCCGGCAATGTACTAACACTCCCTGATATTCCATCAGGTAAAATCTTTGAAAGAATATTAAAAAGTAAATTGGTATATTGAAGCCGACTGTTAGATGTCCAGTCAGGTCTATACACCTGCTCCTTTACTCTTGCTCCATGAAATTGACCATATGGGAAACCATTAATCGTAAATACATAACAATTATTAACATCTAACCACTGAATAAATTCATCTAATCTTCCAGAACCTTCTTCAGAAAGCTCAATTGCAGCCTTATATCCTAATCGTAAACCAATAGCAAAAGGGTTTGTGTTTGATACTTTATCCTTTACCTTTAGACTATATTCTTTAAGACCTTGAAAGGTTTCCTCCCAGCCTTCACCCCTGTGAATATTTGTGCAATATGCTAAATGAATTCCTTCTTTGATCTGCATTGCAGGAGCAATTTTAAAGATTAGTAAATATCAAAAAATTTAACGTAATTTAAATTTATCAGACTGCGACATGAACTTAACGGGGTTCTTATAAACAATGTCATCAATATATTCATCATCATATCCCCTCCTCCTCATTTCAAGCGCAGCCTTAGGAACAGACAATGGATCACTAATCCCCCAATCACAGGCACTATTAAGCCAAACATTTTCATTTCCAAAAATTTCCAACATATCTATCGCTCTATTTGGAGTTACTTTTGATTCAGGATATAATGTCATTCCCGCCCAATAACCATTACTTAAAACTATCTTTGCTGTATGCTCTTCAACATGATCAATAATCACTTTAGAAGGATCAATTTTTGAATGATTATTTAGCGCATCAACAATCAATTTTGTACCTTTAAGTTTGTCTTCAAGGTGAGGTGTATGGACAAGAATCATTTGATCATGATCAACGGCTAATTGGATATGTTCTTCTAAAATTAAAAGCTCATTCTTAGAATTTTTATTCAAACCTATTTCACCAATACCAAGCACATTATCACATTGTATAAAATCTGGTATTATGGAAATGACTTCTCTCGCTAAACCGACATCTTCAGCTTCCTTTGGATTAATGCACAACCAGCAATAATGATCTATACAAAACTTGGCAGCCCTCTTTGGCTCATATTCTGTAATTTGGCGAAAATAATCATAGAATCCGTCTCCTGAAGAACGATCAAATCCGGCCCAAAAAGCAGGTTCATTAACAGCTTTACAACCTGCATAAGCCAAGGACTCATAGTCAGCAGTAGTTCTACTAACCATATGAGCGTGAGGTTCTATATATCTCATTATAAAAAATACTACCTATTGTTTTGGATTAGGTGCTCCAAAAGCTCCTTGAATATCAGCTTTATCGATTGGTTCGGTACTATGGTCACTGAATCTATTAAGTATTTTAGCGACGCGCCCTATTTCATCTGATTGAAGCTCATTAATAGCATCTTTTAATGCATGATAACGATAATCGTCAGTCTGACCATGCCTCTCGACACGATCTAAAAATGCAGCTACATCAATAAGTTTAATCCTAGCATCCATGAAGCCGTGATCTATTAAATTGGTTTCTTTCACTGACAAATATTGTTATTTATAGGTTATATTAGCTCAGAGAACTAATGAGGCAAGTTAGTATATAAGTGCTATTTATCCTTTTTTAAGAGTCATTAAATACTCAACAAGGTCAACTAATTCTTCCTCTGTAATTGATGCAATTAGCCCTTCTGGCATAAGTGAACCATCAATTTTATCTTTTGAAAAAATTTCAGATTTCTTGGTTGTTACCGAAACGCCCCCCGGAACTTTCATTACCAATTCATCATCACTGTCACTAATAATATAACCAACTAATGTTGATCCAGATTTAGTCTTAACATTAAACCCTTCATAGCCGAAACTAATTGCTGCATTAGGGTCAATTATTGAAACGTACATTGCCTCTCTTGCTAGCTTGTCACCAATTTCAGTTAACGCTGGACCAAAATCGATGCCAATATCGCCAGATTTATGACAAGTAAAACATGCCTTCATATAGACCTGTTTTCCTTTTTTAACACTGCCACGTTTTGTTATTAAACTTTTAATATTGTATTTTTTTAACGTTATCTTTCCATTATCATTATCGTTAAGTTTTAAAGCCATTTTTCTTACCTCTGGATCTGCTGAACTAACAAGCTCAGGCAAAATATTTTTTACCAATTTAGATGATATTTTATTATCCCCAATCAATTCTATTATCTCCAATTGACCTAACGCAGTTTTTGTTAAGGAAGTGGCGGCGATGTTAGCATCTACGTCTATTTTATTTTGTATTACTACAGATAAAGCTTTTACTGCAATAGGCGAATTTACCGTGCCAAGTGCTTTAATGAATTTGATCCTTGATTCGCCTTCAACTTCTAAAGTTTTGGAAATAGCAACTTCACCACCTAACTTCACAAGCAAGCCAATCGCTTCTGGATTGCCTTTATCACCTGTAGATAAAGAAGTTAAATTTTCGAGCTGGTCTTTAATTGAAAACTTTTCAACTAGGGTAAAGTAGTCACCTTTACCCAAGTTTCTATTCAAGTAACGATTTATTGAAGCCTTAACCTTGTCAGAACTTTCATCATAATTAAAAGATTCTAACTTTAAAACCGTCTGAACTATTAATTCATCCCTGCTCTCATCTGCTCGTGCGAGAGATGTAAAAATGAAAAGCAAATAAACCAAATGATTCTTCATTATGAATCAAATAGAATATTTTATTCTAACAACAAACTTTGCAAAGCTAATTCCTTCTCAGGACCAGAATGAAAATCAAATGCTCTCATATATTTTGGCTTTTCCTCTTCTTTCGTGCTGGGATCTTTAACAATCTTGACTAAGAGCTCAGGAGCCATCTTGCTTCTAGACCTCCACACAATGTCTTTCCCAGCTTTGGTATTCCATTGACCTCCAGAGCCAATCCATGCTTTAAAACATTCATCCCACTTACCTTCAGCAGCTATTCCTAAGGCCTCCAAATACCAACGATCTATACCATCATGTTGAAGTGCCAATTTTGCCCAAAGTTTAGGAACCTCTTCAACATCAAGCTCTCTTAGGGCAATGGCGCACTCACGCCTTACTTGTGGGCTCTTATCATTAGATAGCATCGTAATTAAATTGACCACATCAGAATTAAGCTGCCTGGCCAATCTTATAGCAACAATTCTCAAATCAGAGTCAAGGTCCTTACTAATTTTATCTATAACCATTTTACCTGCTCCAGGCATCTTTCCTAGGCACCAAGCGGCTCTTGCTCTTTTAATTTTATCTTTATCAGATATCAATTTCATTAGAGCATCTTGTGTCTTCTCAACTCCCATTTCATGAAGCGCATTCCATCCAAGATATCTACTTTCTAAATCTGAAGACAATAGCCCACTAATTGCACCTTCGAGGCTTTTAAAATCTCGTTTAGCAAATTTATATCCATTGTGACCCTCGGGAACTACCCTGAAAATCCTACCACGATCCAAATCTCTCATTCCATGTCCTCCAACACCTGGATCATACCAATCAGCAATAAACAAAGATCCATCAGGCCCCACAGCAACATCACTTGGACGATACCATCTGTCTTTTCCTCCACTTAATATTGGCATCATTTCAGCATCATATCCTGCACCATTATTCTTACGAGGATACGCTCTACATATATTTGGACCTGCATCACAATGAATAACTTGATTAATTAAATTGGGAAATAAATTACCCTCATAAATAATTATTCCCGTTGGGGATCCAGCACCGGTTAAAATTAAGTTTGGCACAACACCGGGATCATTTAGATGCCAATGCCTATCTGGAATTTCTTTTTCTATGTTACTTCTTTTATCTCTCCAACCCTTACCTGTAAATTCATCTCGGTAACCATAATTGCCATATTCCATCACAAAATTAATTCTTACTCCTCTATTACCATCATCATCATTATCGGACTGCCAGATTGAACCAAATGAATCAACTGCAGCCTCCCAGTTATTCCTAAAATTCCAACCTAGAGTCTCTACATTTGATCCATCAGGATCACATCTAAAAACCATTCCTTGTTGATAAGGTTTACGATGATCTCGAATTTCGTTCCCAGCTTTATCAATTATTACTTTGCCATCAGGAGTCTTTAATCCTCTAGAAGCATTACCAAAATTGAAATACAACTTACCATCTGGACCAAAACAAAATGCATGTATTCCATGGTCATGTTGTTTGCCTCCAACTACGTTGAATAAAATCTTTTTATCGTCAGGTTTGTCATCACCATTTTTATCAGTAAACACTATCACTTGCTCTCCAGCAGAAACAATTACCTTGTCACCGAGAACACAAACGCCATGAGGTGAATCTATATCTCTTCCCTGATAATAAGTCTTAGATGTATCCGCAACACCATCACCATTAGTATCCTCTAATATTAAAATCCTATCACCTTCTGGTCTTTTCCCATTGTGCCCTCTGTAATTAACAATTTCTGCGACCCAAACTCTTCCTTTATGATCAATATCTATACTTGATGGACTGAGCAACATGGGTTCAGAGGCGAACAACTCCACCTTCATGCCTTCAGCAACTTCCAATGCTTTGAGTGACTCTTTAGGAGCAAGTCCATTTGAGAATGAGACAGCAGGAATGGATAATGTAAGGATTAAAATTAGATTTCTAAAAGAGCGTAAGGTTTTCATGGTTGATTAGGCTTTTTATATCATTGATTGGTATATCGATCTGATTCAAGTGAAGTTATTATAATTGACGGATTTTGGTAAATTCTTATTTCTTTTTTTCAGGCTTCTTAAAATCTTGGTTAGCGTCTAATTCTACTTCATCAGGACGATGAGTGACCAGCCCATTTTTTGGTATTTCTAAACCTGCTGTCCATGCGACTGCGTTAAGAACAAGTTTACGAAACCCATCATTACCAAAATTATAATGGAAATGAGCGCCAGTAAACCCAACACCACGACCTCCATCATTCCTCTCTACAGACCAACAAAGGGTTTCCGCACGACCAGAAGCCTCGACAATATGCTTCTTTGGCCCTCTGGGCCAGCTGCTCCTTCCCGATCTTGCATTATCATCTGGAACGGCATCTAGAACACTAGTCACCCCCTCTTTGCCCTGTCTAAATCTCATGTTAAAATACCACTCATCTTTGACCTTAAAATCTTCAACTCCGAAGGTTATTGGATGTTTACGGTTCAATTTGGATTCAGCAATCCAATGAGGATTGATTGACCAACCAGTTTCGTAATAACCTCCAATCCAATTTTGTAATGCTTTACCGGAGTTGCCTACTGGAACTTCTACCGCGTAATGCATGCACATCAAACCACAACCTCTATCAATTTCTTTCTTAACCTGTTCTAAATTCCTATTAATGGGGTGCCCACCACCACCATCCATAAAAAGAACTATGGCATCAGCATCTACAAATGGATCCTGATTTTTTGGCCAGCCATTTTTGTAAACCACAGTTTCAACCTTCTCTCCTAACGCTTCCTTTAAATGCGACTCCATTAGCATACAACCAGCATTGAATTCATGAGCCCCCCATCCATGACTTCTATTACCAGCAACAAACACAATTTTAGTTACATCATTGGCATGTACTAAATTATGAGAAAAAAACGATATCGTTGCAATAAACGAGCAGAGAATAAAATTAATATTCATAGAGTAATAACAAATTTAGAAAATTATGATTAGGAAGTTGTGGTAACGGCCAATGTTACAAAAGCAACAGTAAAGACAAAAGCTAAAAGGAAAAAAGATATTGCCATAGGCGTATTAAAGAAGCCCTTTTTAGAAGGACTATAACAACTCAAACCAACAGTAATTACCGCACATTCGATTGCATAAACAATGTACAACCAAAACATGATGCCACTTGTGAAACCATAACTATGTAAACCTGTCTCAAGTTGATTGACATGCCACCAAGAAAAAACAGTAATCACAAGTATCACAACTGCTATTATATTCATTCCAAGATCTTTTATGTACCCTCCCATACGTGCGTGAAGCATAATTAATGCACCAAGGCATATCATTAAAGCTCCATTTTCTTTTGGATCCCATCCCCAAAATCTTCCCCAACTGTCGTTTGCCCAAACGCCTCCCAAAACCGTGCCAACTAAAGCGAATAGCAAACCAAAACATGTGATGCCATAAACCATTCTTGTAATTGTTTTTCTAAAATCATCTCCTCCAAGATTTAGGCGTTTTGAGAAAATAAAAATGTGAGCAACTAGTCCAGCAAGTATAGCTGCAGCATATCCGATATTGATGGCAATAACGTGTGTCGCGAGCCAAAAGTTCGATCTCAATACAGCTTCGAGAACTTTAAGCGTGTCTCTTTGTTCCTTAATCTCAAATTTCCAAGCGAGAAATATTCCTATTATTCCAACTACAACTGAACTCGCTAATGCAATACCTTTGCGGTCAAAAAATTCAATCAGTAAGCATAGTATTACGGCAACTGCTGTTATAAATGGAATAGTCTCATATAAAGTAGATATAGGTGGTCTACTTAACATAACACTTCTTAAACAAATTCCAGCTACAAGAGCAATAGTTGCAAAAATGGCCATTCCCCAAACAATAACAACAAGTACCCTTGAGAAACGACTCCCCGGCGAAAGCCAAGAAAAAGCAAGGAGTAAAAATGCCATGACATAAAAAGGTAGAGCCCAATGAAAAAGATTTTTTTCGTTACTAAACAATTCAAGCTTGATGTTTTTATACTCCTCTCGATCAGTTGCTATCTTAATGACGTTATCGCTCAACTTTTGAAGTTCACCTTTAAAAATATCCGGGTTACTCACATTTCTGGAAAGCTGTTCTAATGATATTAAATAAGGAATTGCCCAAGAGGAGAAATCCTTTCTTTCATCAGGAGTTAATTCATTCGATTTAAATGTTAGCTGTTCTATAAAATACCCAGGCTTAAGCCATTCTTCATCTTTATTGTCCTGAGGAGGAAACATCGCCAAGCTGATCATGCTAACATTGTCCTTAACACCTGCGGTTGCGGTATCTCTCTCAAGAAGTGAGAAAGCACCTGAAATCTGATCAATAAAATCTTTCCCTTCAGGACCTCTTGCAATTTCTATTATTTTATCAAATTGTTCTACAAAATAACTAATTTTTGTTTTTCCATTTTGTGATTTTTGAAATTCATCTGAAATACTTCCCAAATCAACATTCACACCGTCTCTTGCAAAATTAAAGGCATTAACGGCCCATTCAAACTCATTAACTGCAGATTTCAATGCTAATAGCCCAGCATTGATTGGATCTCTTCTCTCCTTCTTACTGGACTCTTCCTGATCAGGATCATTCATCATTTCCCCCAACTTATTTGTCCTTTCAGAGAGAATTTTCATAGCGTCCTGAACCATGAATATTTCATTATATGAATAACGTTCTCTTGGCGATGAGTGGGCTTTAACACCAATCGATTCTATAACAGCCGGGTTATTGATTTTAAATATTGGCATCTCTTTGGCCAATTCGGGTCGAAACAAACAATCCAAAAGCCATTCCGTTGCTGAAACTTTAATTTTTTCACCATTGATAGGAAAACTAAGACGTTTTGAATTATTAATTCTTAATAGTTTATACCTCGCAACCGTTTGCATTGGCTTTAATCTACCTTCCTCTTGAACAGGCATTGCCTTAAAAAGAGTGACTATTTCTTTATCCCAAGGGCTATATGAATCGATTGCTTTGACTTTCTGATTAATCAGAAAGAAGAGACTAACAAACAGAAAAGCTTTCAATAGATGATTAAATTTTTTCATACAGTTCTTTGATACTGTCCTTATTATTTTTCCCTATCCCTTTATCTTCTCTCTTATTTTTCTTCCTAGTGCGGGCACTCCTTCTAAGATAAGCGATTAGACGCTGGACAAAGTGAATCGTCATGCCAATTGAAATTACATAAGTGCCATACTTAGGCCACTGATCAGCAGGGTTATAAGAAACTGCAAGTGAGGTATAAAGAGGATCTCCAGGCTTAGCTCCCTCAGGTCCCCAGCTGGCCTGATAAAGCGTATAACCTTGATCCCTCATGGGTTGATTCATGCTGATGAGCCTCTCACCAGCAGATTGTCCATTTTCAATTTTTATAACATCACTTGAATATTCTCTCGCTCTTGCGGTACCAGGATGATCC
>CEUK01079234.1_pt1 | contig 13195 bp, 9 predicted proteins | sample 356451 | NCBI WGS metagenome assembly CEUK01 (sample SAMEA2622843, study PRJEB7988) | marine metagenome | isolation source: saline water (ENVO:00002010), including
TGGTGATAGTTCTCTCCTTTCGAGAAATGGGTAAAAGTGAATAGAGAGAAGAATATTTTTTTTAAGTATATTTTATTGTAACCCGGAATAAAAATAATCGTAAAAAGCTTCAGAAAAAAAATATTTTGATCAGGAGAGTAGCTGTTTTATTTCTAATTTTTTGTATTTCATTTGTTTTTGCTCAAGACGGAATATCAATCGATAACTTAGATTGGGAGGATCTTATGAACATTCAGGTTACTTCCGCTGGTAAAAGGGTGCAAGGTATTGATAACGCTCCTGCAAATATCATCGTTATAACATCAGAACAAATTCAAAATCGAGGATACTTAACTCTTGAGGAGGTATTTAAAGATCTGCCTGGTTTTGATTTCGCCGTAGGTTTGCCTTCTGGAGAATATCCAACCCATTTTTTATTTAGAGGTGTAGGAGATGTCGGTCAAACTAAATTTGCTTTGTTTATTGATGGAGTTTTGCAAAATGATATTTCAAATGGATGGTTTAGACACGTCGGCTATAATTTCACTTTAAATAATATACAAAGGATTGAATTGGTTAGTGGTCCTGGTTCTGCTCTTTATGGGGCAAATGCATTTGTAGGTTTCGTAAATATTGTAACCAAAGAACCATATTTGGACAACACAAAAAACTTTGAGGTTTTTTCAAATTCTTTTGTTGGGTCAAACAATACTTATGACCAAAATTTTGACGGTTGGTTGCGTTTTAAAAATGAGGTTTCGGTTAGCTTTACAGGAAGGTATTTTCAAACAAATGGGGACAACGGTATAAACAGATTTGATCCAGGTAATTATTTTCATAATAATTTTGAGCCTGATTCTGTAAGGATATTTAATGATGATAAATTTGAAACCTATGATACCATAGAGAATAATTTTGTGAATGGTCGTTCTCCAGAATTAAAAGATGGTTTTAGTACGAGTGTTCAAAATTATTATTTACGAGCAAAGATTAATTATAAAAATTTTAGTGTCGCTACTTCTCATTGGGAGAAAAAAGAAGGTTTGGGTAGTTATGTTGTTGGTTATGAATATTTCACTAATGATTCTGCCAAGGATTATTTGGCGAACCATTCTGGTCAATCATTTGAAATGAAATACATGTGCTCTCCATCAAAAAAAATAAAATATACTTCCAGAGCATATGCAGTTTCCCAAAAAGTTTTACCACAAACGGGTTTTACTTATACGTATCAATTTCAGGATTTAATGTCTGAAGATTCTATTATTCCAAACTATAAAAAGACCTATGAGAGTGAAGGGTATTTAATGGGTTTAGAACAACAATTAAATGTTGATGTCAGTTCGAAGCATAAAATGATTTTCGGATGTCAGTTTGAGCAAAAAATCAGAGAGTTTTTTAATATTAATTATTTAAAAGATGATGCGAAATCAATTCTTTCATCAATAAATGAAACACCAGAATTAAGGCCTGTTTTCTTTTCAGCGAATGGGGCAGGTTTTTTTCAGCATGAATACTCAATTATAAATAATTTGATACTTACATCAGGATTTAGGTATGATTATGATGAGTTTTACGGTGATATTTTTAATCCAAGAATGGCCATGGTTTCATCTAATCCTGAAGGGTTTAAATTTAAGTTATTGCTTGGTCAGGGTTATAAGCCCCCTACTATTTTCGAGCTATATGACGAGTGGCGGGGTGTGGATACTTTAAAACCTGAAATAATTCAAACATGCGAAATTGAAATGGGGTATTCAAGGCCCAAATGGACTTTAAATTTTAATGTGTTTTATAATAACCTGAAAAATTTAATAAGAGTTACCCAAAATAGCAATGCAGAACAAGTTGGTATAGATGGTCAAAAAGCTGACATTTATCAAAATGTAGGGGCATCACAAATCATGGGGCTTTCCCTACGTGGGAAATGGTCTCCTAACAAGGCCCTGTTTATTTCAGGTAATTATCAAATTCTTGCAGATAGTATTTTTGGAAGATTAGATAATGTATCTTCCAACAAACTCAATTTTGTACTAAACTATCTGGCGTTTAAAAAATTGAATATAAATATCAGAGGTAATTGGGTTGGGAAAATCAAAGCACCTGAATCAAATTTATATTATTTTGAAAAAACTGATCAGACAATTCAAAGTGTAGGATATGATTATGTGACTGAAAATAACCCCGACGGGTTTTTAGGGGGTCATTTTTTATTAAATATCACTCTAACCGGTAAAAAAAATATTAACACCAAGAATATAAAAGTGGATCCATTTATTAAAATTAATAACCTTTTGGATACAAAATATGCTTACATAGGTCGTCAATCAGGAAGTGGTGTTCGACCTGTTTCAAGTATTCAATCTTCCGTTTTCAACCCTAATGGTTTTATTCCTGCTTATCATCCTCAACAAGGGATAACCTTTCTGGCTGGGTTACGTTTTAAATTCAATTAGAACCTTTTGTTAAAGATTCAATATTTGGATATGTTTTTTAGGGTGTCTATTTAATTCATATTATAGTTTACATTTTATAAAAGCATTGAAAAATAGTATTTTAATCATAATATGTTTTTTTCCTTTTTTATTGTCTGCTCAGTTGACGGTAAGTGGAATAGTTACGGATGATAATTCTGGTGAAAAATTGCTTTTTGCCTCTGTATATAATGAAAAATCGGGTTTAGGTACGGTAACTAATGAATATGGGTTTTTCTCGTTATCTCTGCCTATGGACACTGTAAAAATAACATTGAGTTACCTTGGTTATATTCCTAAAACATTTCTTGTATCGAAAGGAAACATTAGTGAGTTGAAGTTTACTTTAAGTAAAGCTTCTACCGAAGTAAATACAGTAACTATAAATGTATCAAGAACACCTCAGGAAGAAATTCATAAGAGTACTCAAATGAGTGCCGTTAAAATTCCGATTAAGGATATAAAGTACATTCCCTCCATTGGGGGAGAATCTGATGTTATAAAAGTTATTCAATTAATGCCTGGTGTTCAAAAAGGGGGAGAAGGAGGTACAGGTCTTTATGTTCGTGGAGGTGATGTTGATCAAAATTTGGTTCTGCTGGATGAAGCCCCAGTATATAATATTGGTCATTTGTTCGGTTTTTTTTCGGTTTTTAATCAGGATGCTATAAAAGATATTACCCTTTATAAAGGTGGCTTTCCATCAAAATATGGCGGAAGGCTTTCAAGTATTCTGGATATTAGAATGAATGATGGAAATATAAATGAATTTCATGGTAGAGGCGGGGTTGGATTATTAAGTTCACGATTGATGTTGGAAGGTCCGCTATTAAAAAATAAAGGGTCTTTTATGATAGCGGGAAGAAGAACTTATATCGATCAGGTTTTTAAATGGATTGGAAGCTTTCTTCCGTACTACTTTTATGATGTGAATGCTAAATTTAATTATAAAATTAATGGAAAGAATCACTTGTATTTAAGCACTTATTCAGGTAATGATCTTTTAACCTATAATCAAAGTGACGTGATAGAAAATTCCAGATTTAATTTTGGATTTACGTTAGGAAATATAACAGGATCAGTTCGATGGAATCAATTGATTAGCGACCGACTATTTGCAAATTACTCCATTATTTATACCAACTTCGATTACAATATTAATACTCAATTTGGTGAAGAGTATTCCTTGTATATACTATCCGCTATAAATGATTATGGAGGAAAAGCTGATTGGGAATTTCATAAAAATAAAAATCATACATTCAAATATGGGGCAATGTCTATATTTCATGAGTTCAGGCCTAATATTGTTAATTCTCAAGGAGAGTTGATGGAATATGTAGAAAGTAATAAAGGTGATGTTTTAGATGCTTTGGAATCCGGCTTTTATCTACAGCATATTTATCGTCTTGATTCTTCCAGTTGGGAATTTCGATCAGGAATCAGATTCTCAACTGCAAATGTTAAGGATAAAAACTATGCTGGATTAGAACCTCGTTTTTCAACTAAGTTTAAAATAAATGATAATAGTAATTTAAAGTTTAGTTATTCATTAATGCGTCAGTATATGCATCTTGTATCTTCAAGTACAGTTGCACTACCTACAGATTTATGGTATCCGGTTACAAGTTTAGTTAAACCTCAGACATCTCATCAACTATCGGGAGGTTATTCATGGTTTTTGCGAAACATTAAAACACATTTATCCATTGAGTCTTATTATAAACTCATGCAGAACTTGACGGAATATAAAGAAGGTGCTAATCTTCTTTTCAATGCAGAATTTGAAACTGAGTTGTTGCAAGGAAATGGAGATAGCTATGGTTTAGAGTTTTTACTAAAAAGAGATGAAGGTCGATGGAATGGTTGGGTTGGCTACACGTTAAGTTGGAGTCGCCGTTTTTTTGATGAATTAAATGAGGGTAATATTTATTGGGCTAAATATGATCGAAGACATAGTGTTTCAGTTGTTCAGAACTTTAAAATCACTAATCGATGGAATTTCAGTTCAGTTTGGGTATATTCAAGTGGTTCCAGGTTTACGCCGCAAACTGGTTTATACGCCATGCCTAATGCATCATTAACGGGTATTGACTGGATACCGGTGTATACCAGTAGAAATTCCGTCAGTATGTCGCCATCACATCGTATGGATATCAATTTTGTCTGGCAAAGCAAGGAAACAAAGAAGTTTAGAGGAGAGTGGCATTTTGGTGCGTATAACTTATATAACAGGGCTACACCCTGGAGAATAGAACTGGAAACTAATGATAATGGAGGTTTTAAGTACATACAGCCGGGTTTATTTGGCTTTATTCCTTCAATTGCTTATAATTTTGACTTTTAATGAAAAAGATTTTGGAAGCCATATTTGTTTTAAATTTTCTACTCTCCTGCAGGCCGCAGCCAATTGATGTAGAGTTAGATGAATACGAACCAGAAATTGTGGTTGCATCTCAAATTGTACCTGATTATGTTATGATGGTTGGTTTAACACGATCATTTACTGTGCTTTCTAATGCCGGGTATGAAGGAGAAGGAGACAGTGCAACATTTTCCAGCGTATTAATTGATTCTGCTTTGGTTACTATTGAATCGGGATCAGGAGTTGATACTCTTTTTATGATTTCTCCCGGACTTTTTGCCAGTGTAAATAAATTAGAAAATCCGGGAGGTGCATATCATTTAAAAGTAGTTGATTACGAGATGAATAAAACTGCAACAGCTACTTCAATCATGCAAAGTAATGTAGTGTTGGAAACAGTTATTCCATCATTAAGTGTTCAAGAGGAAGATACCAGTATTAATATTGATTTGACTTTTAGAGATATTCTCAATGAACCGAATTTTTATGTTTTAAGTGTTTATTCCAGGAATTCAAACAAAGGAGGGCTGGATGTAAATACTTTTTTTGACAACGGTTCCAACAACATAGAATATCAAGAATTGATAGAAGATAAGAATAAAGATGGCGAGGTCTTTAACCGTTCTTTTAATTTAAATTCTGTTTCAACTAAAGACAGTTTAATGATTTTACTTTCAAATATTAGTGAAGGGTACTATCAGTTCTTAAAAAGTCGAGAACGATCAGGCAATTTACTTTCAGACATAACAAATGAACCTGTAAATTATCCGTCCAATGTAAACAACGGTTTAGGATATTTTAATACTCACTATCCTTCTATTCGTTTTTTTGATTTAAAAGAATTACTGGATTGAATCAAAGCTTTTTTCTGATATCAAGCTATTTTCAGATAGTAGCTTTATATTAAATAAAATCCCCATCTATTTGATGAGGATTTTAAGCTTTTTGTTCTCTTTATTAAACAAAAATATGGAACTATGAGTAACTACCTTGCAATTTAACTAACGCTCGTTGATTCGAAAATGTAACATTAAATCGATAACCTACAATATTTTCCCGATGAACATTGTATTCGAAACAAAAAGCAGTATTATGTCGTATTGGCACGATAAGTTTTGGGAGTATAATGGGGAACAAAAAAAAGTCTTACGAAGCATTGCAAAATGAAAAAGAGCTTTTGCAAAAAGAGCTGTCTTCTTTGGAAAAGAGTATTCAGGATGTTTTGTTAACAATTTCAAATCGTTCTGCAAAATTAAGTGAAAGTAGTTGTGAAGAAAAGTTGAAATATATTCAGGAGAGTATCGCTAAAAAAGAAATTTTATTAAAATCCTCAGGAGAATTCATGGCTGTTTGTAACCATCGTTTTGAGTTTGATTTTTTGAATCGTGCCGGTCGAACTCTATTGGGCTTTTCAGAGGATAATAATACTAAGACTTTTGTAGATTTTATTAAGGAGAAAAAGTACTTTACAGATGAAGTTGTTCCAAAAGTAATGCAGAAAAATGGATGGATTGGAGAATTGACAATTCACACTGAAAACAGAGTTTTTCCTGCTACATGTAAAGTCATACCATTTGTTGGATTTTCTTCATTGCGAGAAGGGTTTTATCTTATTGTAAGAGATATAACAGAAAGTAAGGAGGCAATTCAAAAATTAGTTGGTGCCAAGAATAGAGCTGAGAATAATATGATGGTTCGACAACAGTTTTTGGCTAAAATCACTCATGAAATTCGAACATCAATGAGCGCGATTATCGGCCTTTCAAATTTATTAATTGATAAAGGCCTTAAAGGTGATAAATTGGAGTTTGCTCATGCGATTAAGCTTTCCGCGGATAATCTCCTGGTAATCATAAATGATATTTTAGATATTTCAAAAATTGAAAGTGGTAAGCTGACTGTGGAAAATATACGATTTGATTTTACTAAGTTAATGCTTGGTGTAAAATCTATTTTCCAGCATAAAATTGAAAGTGGGGGCATTCAGTTCAAGTATGACATTGATTCAAAAATACCTGAATATTTAATTGGTGATCCTACTCGACTGAATCAGATTTTATTGAATCTATTGAGTAATTCCGAAAAATTTACAGAACATGGTCAGATTGCTCTTTCAGCTAAATTGATGCATGCATCTGATAAAAATGTTAAGTTGCGATTTAGGGTTAAGGATACAGGTATAGGAATTGCGGGCAAAAATTTAGAAAAAATATTTCAAGAATTCATTCAGGAATCCGATAATACGAGCAGATTATATGGTGGGACAGGTTTAGGACTGGCGATTGTTAAACAATTGGTTAGTTTGCAAAACGGGAGAATTTGGGTGGAGTCAAGTAAAAATAAAGGAAGTTCATTTTTTATAGAAATAGAATACGGCGTTCCGGAACATGAGGCAATAGAAAAAAAAATAACTCAAAATGAATTTACAGATTTCACATTCAAGTCGGCTAATATTATAATGGCTGAGGATTACCCAATGAATCGTCTTTTAGCAAAGAGTATATTTAAAAAGTGGGGTGTTAATTTGAAAATAGTGAATAACGGAAAAGAGCTATTAAAAGAATTAGAGAAGAATAGCTACGACATCATTCTTATGGATGTTCAAATGCCCGAAATGGGGGGGGTGGAAGCTACTGAAATATTGCGTGAAAAAGGTATAGAAACTCCTGTTATTGCCATTACAGCCCATTCTTATAAAGAAGAGCAAATCCTTTGCTCAGAAGCAGGGATGGACGATTTTTTGACAAAACCTTTTGAGGAAAGTGATTTGAAGCAGAAATTGGTTGATTATCTAAATTTACATGTTGACGACCTGCCAAAGGAGATAGTCAAGCAGGATGAAAAGGATGCGAATCGGAAAATAGAGCATTGTAATTTGGATTATATAGAAGAGCTAAGCGCCGGAGATGAAACATTTGTTAATGACATGCTAACTGTTTTTATTCATGAGATTCCAGACTTGCTGAATAAAATGATTTTAAGCTTAAATTCGGGAGATAGACAGGGAATTGCTAAATACGCACACAGGCTTCAGTCTTCATTTTTAATCATAAAAAGAGAAGATGTTAAAACTGATTTAAAGTTATTGGAGTTATGGGGGAAAAATTCTAAAAAAATGAAAAACCCGAACGATACTTTAACCACAATCATCAAACGGTCAAAAAATATACTTAATTCAATTGCCGAATATATTGGCAAGCCATGTACAACTCAAATTTTACCTATTGAGTTTTTGATGAGTATTGACGAGTTAAAAAAAATGGATATTGATTTTTCAAAATTAGATGAATTTGGTCAGGGAGAAATACAGTTTAAAAAAGAAATCATTGGATTGTATTCACAACAAACCGCCGAGCAGATAAAAGAAGTTAAAAAATTATTAAACTCTAAATCGTACGATAGGATTGCTTTAGTTATTCACAATATGATCGCTTCTTTTAATTTAATTGGATGTCAAACTTTGGTTAATTATTCCAGAGGGCTTGAAGAGTTTTGTATAGATGTTGAAAATGAAGAGCGGTTTAATATTCAAATCATGAATTATATACTTTTAATTCAAAAATCAATTGAGCTTGTAAATAAAAAAGGTAAAAAGGAGGGTATTTTAACTTAGTCATACGTTTTTGATGAATTCTCAAGTAATTTATTTAATTCTATTAGCTCTTCAATACTGAATTCTCTGTATTTTCCCACTGGAACATCCAGTATTATATTCATGATTCGAATTCGTTTCAAGGATCGCACACGATAACCCAAATGTTCACACATTCTTCTAATTTGGCGGTTCAATCCCTGGGTAAGAATAATTTTAAATTTTTGAGGCCCTAATTGTTTTACAAAACACTTTTTTGTTACGGTATCCAATATGGGAACCCCATTGCTCATTTTTTGAATAAAGCTTTTATTTATTGGGCGGTTAACGGTAACGATATATTCTTTTTCGTGATTGTTTCTTGCACGAAGAATTTTATTTACAATATCACCATCGTTTGTCAAAAAAATTAAACCCTCACTGGGTTTGTCAAGTCTTCCTATTGGAAAAATTCTTTTTGGATAATTTATAAAATCGATAATGTTATCGGGTTCTACTTTTGTATCCGTTGTACATACAATTCCAACAGGCTTATTAAAGGCCAGGTATACATGTTTTTGCTCTATCGATTTTGTGATTATTTGTCCATCAACTTCAACCTCATCACCGTCTTCAACTTTCGTTCCCATTTCTGGAACTTTTCCATTAATCTTAACCTTTCCTTCTTCAATAAGTCTGTCAGCAACTCTTCTCGAACAGTAGCCAACTTCACTCAAGTATTTGTTTATTCTGGTTGCCATTCGTTCAAAGGTAACTTTTTATTTATTTTTGAAATGGATGGATAATTTGAAAAAAATTTTAATACTTGCACTAGCAATTGCATTAGGGCTCTTTTTGTTTCGGATAATCATCATTTTTCTTGGTGTGTTTTTAAACATAGTTTTAAACGTAATCGTTATAGCAGCTCTAATAGCTGGCGGAATCTATTTGTACAGAAAGTTTAAAAAGTAGAGTTTTTGCTCAAGGTGTCTATTTCATATCACCTTACAGTTTTCTTTTTTCCAAGATTCATGAACAGTTTTTAAATTGATGTTTGCCTTTAATTCATCAAATTCTTTTTGGTTGGCAAATTTCTGCTCTTTTCTCAGTTTTCCAAATGCAAATCTCCTGATTTCAGTATCGGTAATTAATTCAAGCCCGGGAACTTTTACAGGTTTTTCATTTTTGTCAATAGCTACAAAGGTGAAATAGGAGGAATTTGTATGTTTTGTGATGCCTTTTTGAAAATTTTCAGCTTCAACGCGAATACCTACAATCATGCTGGAGTTTCCAACATAGTTTACTCTAGCTTTTAATGATACCAGATCACCAACGTCAACTGGAGCAAGAAAATCAACAGCGCTGACAGAAGCTGTCACACAATAGTTTTCAGCATGCTTGGTTGCACAAACATATGCAACTTTGTCCATTAATGATAAAATCACCCCTCCATGTACTTTACCTCCAAAATTGGCATAAGAAGGAATCATTAATTCCGTCAACACAACTTCTGAATCACATATTTTTTTATAAGTCATAATTTTTTAACTCCGGATTTTTATTTTTCTACTTGAATTTCTTAAGTATGGATACAATCAGCAAATGAATCTGATTATTGTAAATAATAAATAATGTATAATTATTAGATTATACGTTTAATCCTTTTTTATAGGTTTCCAAAGCACGTAATCTCGCTTTTTTATGTTCAACTATTGGCCTTGGATAGGTTAATTCCTGAAATTCCGGAACCCATTTTTTGATGTAATTGAAATTTTTGTCAAATTTTTTAACTTGTTCGTATGGGTTAAAAACACGAAAGTAGGGAGCAGAGTCACAACCTGTTCCTGCTGCCCATTGCCAGTTTCCAACGTTACTTGACAATTCAAAATCCAACAGTTTACTTGCAAAATAAGCTTCACCCCAACGCCAGTCTATGAGTAAATGTTTTATGAGGAAACTGGCTGTAATCATCCTTACTCTGTTATGCATATAGCCTGTTTGATTTAATTCCCGCATGCCAGCATCAACAATCGGATAGCCAGTTTGTCCGGCACACCATTTTTTGAATTCTCCGGAATTGTTTCTCCATTGAATTCCATCATATTTTGATTTGAAATTTTGATGAGTAGACTCTGGGAAGTGCCAAAGAATTTGCATAAAAAATTCTCTCCATATGAGTTCGGATAGAAAGGTTTGGTTTATTCTGCTTGCTTCATCTGCCAGTTTTCTAATGGAAACTGTGCCAAATCTCAAATGAGGTCCAAGTGCTGATGTGGCATTTAGCTCCGGGAAATTTCTAAATTCATCATACCGTTCTGTTTGACTTAAATCCCAGGGTTTTACTTTTATTGCTGAAGGCATAAAATTTAAAGACTTCAGGGAAGGTAATTTGTATTCAGATTTACACAAGTTTTCCCATTTTGGCTCTTTTTTAACATGTTTTGTTGAGTTGGTAACATACTTTTCCAGCCATTTGTTTTTATAGGGTGTGTATACCGTGTATGGAGTTCCATCTTTTTTTGTTATTTCTGATTTTTCAAAGATGACTTGATCTTTGTAGGTCTCAACTTGTATATTGTGATTTTTCAAAAAGTTAATTACCTTTTTATCTCTTTTGCGAGCATAAGGTTCATAGTCGTGATTAAAGTATACTTTTTGTATTGGAAATCTTTCGGTTAAATAAGCCCAGACAGATTCAACCTGCCCTTTCAAAACGAGGACACTGGAGTTTCGATTAAAGAGTTGAGTATTTATTTTTCCTAAACATTGGTAAATGAAGTTTACTCTTGAATCATTTGGGTCTAACTCATTTAAAATGTCTTCATCAAATATAAAAACTGGGAGTACGGACTTTGCGTTTTCAAGTGCTTTTGAAAATGCTGTGTTGTCTTCAATCCGTAAGTCTCTTCTGAACCAAAATATATTCATAATGTTCTTTAATTTCAGCGTAAATTAAGTTAAAATTCTAAAGAGAAAACCCTATTTGTTTTAGAAAAAATTTAACGCTTCATAAATTAAGACATTACTTTTTTTCAAAAAGAGTTCTTTTTTATTTCCAACAAGTTTATACTTTTGAATTGAATTATCAGATGGAAAATATTCCCCTCATACTTGAAGTTTCAGGAACTTTTTTTGGAGTTGCATATATTTTTTTAGCTGCGAAGAAGAATGTTTTATGCTGGGTTTCCGGAGTCATACATTCATTGTTAAGTGTATATCTATTTTGGGTGTATTCTAAATTATACGCAGAAGCAATTCTATACTTTTACTATGTGATAGCGGGAATAATTGGCTGGATCCAATGGAGCAATCCTAAAACAGATCGCCCGTTTATTATTAAAGTTAATTCCTCTACACATATTGTCTTTGTTCTCATCGGAGTTGTTTTAAGTTTTGGACTGTATTTTTTAATTTCTTTTATTTTCCCCGACGCAACAAGACCTTTAGTGGATTCATTTACAACTGTTTTTAGTTTTTTAGCAACCTGGATTACGATTCGAAAATGGTTGAGTAGTTGGATATACTGGATTATAATTGATATTGTATCCGCTGGTTTATACTGGAGCAGAGATTTGAATTTGTATGCATTACTCATGATTTTTTATACTGTTCTTGCTGCTTATGGCTATTTTTCCTGGAAAAAATCTGAACTAAAGTCAATTCGATTTTCAAGCGTATTCAAAACCATTAATTCTGTTTCGTGAAAAAAATTGTGGTCATAGGTCCTGAATCTACCGGTAAATCTACTCTTTGTATGGATTTATCGAGTTGTTTTCAAATAACCAGTGTTCCCGAATATGCTCGCGTTTATCTTGAATGCAATGGAGCAGAGTATACCTATCAGGATGTACTCAACATGATTCATGGTCAGTTGGAGTCTGAGCGAAATTGTATTGAGGAAAATGGGGCGGATCCATTCATCATTCTGGATACAAATTACCTTACCTACAAGGTTTGGATACAAGAAAAATATAAACGCGAGGAACCTCTTATTGAAGAGTTACTTAAGGTTGATGATAATACGCATTATTTGCTTTGTGATGTTGATATTCCATGGAAGTATGACCCGTTACGTGAACATCCAAATGCAAAGGACAGGCAGCGTTTGTTTAGTGCGTATAAATCCATATTGATGGTTAATAATCTGCCTTTTAGCATCGTAAAAGGTAATCGTCAAGAACGCTTGGAAATCGCAAAAAACATATTGAATAAACTAAATGACTAGGTTTTTTTTTCTGGTTTTTATTGCTAGTTTTGTGCCACTCATTGAGGGGTGCCTTAAAAATTAAAGGCTGAGATTATACCCGTTTTTCCCAAACAAGGGAAATAAACCTGATCCAGATAATGCTGGCGTAGGTAAACGAGATAATAAACCAATAAAGTTTAATACACGCGTTTGTATTACTCCTCTGCATTCGTCTTAAAAGTTTATTTACTATGAAAAAAAGTAATTTGTTTTTAATGGCGTTATGTATCCTTTCATCATTTTCGATGTTAAGCCAATACTCCATTTCCGGAGTTGTAAAGGATACACTAAGAAATCCGGTTTTTGGAGCTTTAGTAAAAATTGAAAATACCTATCAAGGAGTTTATACCAATCCTGATGGTGAATTTAAACTTTCGAACCTTCCAAATGGTGAATATCAAATTTCCGCTGAAATTTCAGGGAAAGAAAAAGTTATCAATACGGTTGTTATAAAAGATGCAAATGCAACAGCTAATTTCTCTCTTTCAGTTTCTCCGCAATCCCTGGATGAGGTATCTATTCAGGCGACAAGAGTTAAAGGAAATGCTCCGGTTGCCCAT
>CEUK01185479.1_pt1 | contig 13166 bp, 10 predicted proteins | sample 356451 | NCBI WGS metagenome assembly CEUK01 (sample SAMEA2622843, study PRJEB7988) | marine metagenome | isolation source: saline water (ENVO:00002010), including
CCACCCTCCCCAGCGTAAGTTCCTTCTGTGTTTTCGCGAATGACTGTAAAATTATGCGCTTCTGAATCTTCTGCAGCTTCTTTTACAAAGGGTCTAAGATTTATATAGAGATCTAGCTCAAATCTCATTTTGAGCAGAAGTCCTCGCTCAATGACGCCTGGTGGGACGTCAGGGGTACCTACAGCACCTAGATACAGAGCGTCAAGGTTTCTCCATTCTTGAAGGATTGAATCAGGTAATATCGTCCCGTCTTTGATATATCTGGAACCTCCGAGATCGTAATTGTGCAAGTCAAGGTTTATGCCAGCAGCTTCTATGACTTTTAGTCCCTCATTGATAACTTCTGGCCCTATGCCATCTCCTCCGATGATTCCTATTTTGTGACTCAAAAGAGCTCCTCTATTTCACTTTTGATAGCGTTTTATTGATCAAATGGTGTCTACGTTTAACTGTTCGTGTTATTGATGATATGTGTTTTATTTCCGTCTTCCAGTCTCGCAGTTAATTTCTGAATCGCAAACGCTAAAACACAGGTAACATTTTATTATGGGGCAAGTTCATAAACTTTCACAGGCTGCATTTGATCGGTTAAACGAAGAATATTCACTTTTGACTACTACTGGTCGTATTGATATAGCGAGGAAAATTGAAACAGCTCGGGAGCTCGGTGACCTGTCCGAGAATGGCGATTATCATGCGGCGAAAGAGGAACAAGGCAAAATGGAGGGGCGCATTGCCCATATCTCTTCTATTCTTGAAAACGCCGAAATTGTTGATGACACCGCTAGTGGGAATTCTGTTCGGGAAGGTTCCATTGTCTCTATTCAATACGTTGGAGATGATGAGGTCGAGCGATACTTAGTTGGTTCTATTGAAGAACGAATAGACGATGCTGAAGTTGCTTCGCCTACTTCTCCTTTAGGTGAAGCTCTTTTAGGAAATGAAATAGGTCAAGTCGTAAAATATGAGGCCCCTGGAGGCCTTCTTGAAGTCAAAATTGTTGCTATTGATTAGTACCCATACATAAATTTCTTTATCTTTTAGGTAAAACTAAAGACATGACATCAGAAGATCAGATCAATAAGGGCCTTGCTAGCAATTCAGGGAGTGCGAGTGAGAGCGCAGAGGAACTTTATCCAGATTCTCCAACAAACATTTCAGACACAACTGGAGCTGTGCGAGACAAGAAGACGTCTACCAAACAAGGCCTCTACCCTTCTAAGCCTTCCAAGCAGATTACGGCTTCCAACTATTCTCGTCCACCCGTTTCGCAAGGCGTGCAGCCTGTTAATCAGCGATCGCGAAAACGTCAACCGACAAGCTACTATCACCCAAATGATTACTATTTAGGAACCGATTGGCCACGGTTAATTGTGGGCACTCTAGCATCCCTCATCCTTCTTGTCTCTGTCGGCATCTTGGCTCTTTATCTATTTGACCGATTTGAATCAGATACGATAACCAGACCAACAATTGTCACTTCAGATGGAGATTCGAGCACAATAAATGTGTACCTGTGCGCTGGTGATAGCAACCCTGTTAAGCAGATTGATGTTCCTCCAAGTGCGTTATTTAGTGGCAAAAATGCTGCGGGAACTTGGATTGCTTTTCAAGACCCCGTCGCTCCTTCTGTCCAATTATGGTCACGCGCAGCAGATTTAGCTGCTGGTAATATTAGTGACCTTGAAGTTGTGAATTGCGAAAATCTTGATGCTTCAGAAGAGCTTTCTGATAACTAATCCCTGACTTACTCGCTAGACTGATCAGAGTTAAGGAGTGTTGTGGGGAAAACTTTAAGCCAAAAAATTTGGAGTGACCATGTTGTCCGCTCAGGAAGCGGATTGCCGGATTTGCTCTATATTGACCTTCATCTAATTCATGAGGTTACGTCACCACAGGCATTTGACGGATTGCGCATGAATGGGCGGAGTGTACGACGACCTGATCTGACAGTAGCGACTGAGGACCATAATGTACCCACAGAAAATATTGATCAACCGATCGCAGATGAAATCAGCTTAAAACAAATTGAAACTCTCCGCGATAATACGGCTGAATTTGGGATCACAAACTACCCTATGGGGGATCCGCATCAGGGCATCGTGCATGTTATCGGACCTGAATTAGGATTGACCCAGCCCGGAATGACAATTGTTTGCGGTGATAGCCATACTTCAACGCATGGGGCTTTCGGAGCGCTCGCTTTCGGAATAGGGACAAGCGAAGTAGAGCACGTACTTGCAACACAAACTCTTCCGCAGCCAGTACAAGAGACTATGTCAATCACCATAAACGGAGAGTTACCTGAAGGTTCGACAGCCAAAGATGTTGTGCTTGCAATACTGAATGAAGTAGGAACTGGAGGCGGGATAGGTGCTATTGCCGAATTCCGAGGATCAGTTGTTGAGAATCTCTCAATGGAAGGCCGGATGACCCTTTGCAATATGTCAATAGAATTTGGTGCGAAGGCTGGCCTTATCGCACCCGACGAAGTTACCTACGAATACCTAAAAGGTCTTGAGAACTGCCCCAAGGGCGAGAATTGGGACGAAGCTGTTGCTTACTGGAATACGTTATTCACTGACCATGATGCTATTTTTGATCGAGAAGTTGTTCTTGATGGTTCGGCAATTTCGCCTCAGGTCACGTGGGGAACAAATCCGGGCCAGGTCATTCCTGTTTCCGGCTCCATTCCTGACCCCAAAGATTATACCGACCCAGCGGAACGTGAAGCAGCAGAACGCGCATTAGATTACATGGGGCTTCAAGCAGGGTCGGAAATGAGAAGCATTTCAGTTGACACTGTCTTTATTGGTAGTTGCACGAATAGCAGAATAGAAGATCTTCGTTCTGCTGCAGCAGTTGCTGAAGGAAGAACCGTTGCCTCTGGGGTGAGGACTCTTGTTGTTCCAGGCTCAAGAGCTGTAAAGGAACAAGCCGAAGCAGAGGGGCTCGATAAGATTTTCATTGAGAGCGGTTTTGATTGGCGTGAACCTGGGTGTTCAATGTGTCTTGCAATGAATCCAGATAAATTAACAGTCGGTGAACGTTGCGCAAGCACAAGTAATAGGAATTTTGAAGGGCGGCAAGGTCGCGGTGGACGCACACACCTTGTTTCCCCGCGTGTTGCTGCAGCAACTGCAATAGCTGGATATTTTGCAACTCCAGAGGATCTATTATGAAACCTGTATCAATCATTGAAGGAACCGCTGTTCCGCTCGACAGGTCCGATGTCGACACCGATCAGATTATTCCCAGCGATTGGCTCAAGCGTGTTGAACGCACGGGATTTGAAAAGGGTCTCTTTTCAGAATGGCGTGATGACAAAGACTTTGTTTTGAATAATGATATCTATTCAGGAGCGAGCATTCTTCTTGCAGGCCCGAATTTTGGGACGGGTTCATCGCGAGAACATGCTGTCTGGGCGATACAGCAAGCCGGGTTTGATGCTGTTATTTCACCTCGATTTGGACCTATCTTCAAAAATAACTCTACGAAGAATGGTTTAGTCCCGGTAGAGATAGATGCGAACATCGCAGAAGAACTTATGCGACAAATTCAAAGTGACCCGAATTTGTATTTCGTTATCGATATCGCTAAACGAAGTCTCGAAGTTGCTCAAATAGGTTTAACTGTTGACTTCCCATTAGAAGATTCAATACAAGATCGGTTCCTAAAAGGGCTTGACGATATTGGGATTACCTTAGAGCACACAAACGCTATCGAAACTTTCGAGAAGCAACGAAACAGTTGGCTCCAACGACAATAAATCTTAAAGAAATCTTTGATTCGGGAACAAAAGCTTCGAACATAACGTCAAAACTGTCGTAGCATCACAATGGGAGAGAAAAATGAAAAGGTTATTTATTGCATTACTGTCAGTTGGTCTTTTGACGGTAGCGTGTTCAGACACATCGGAAGTGTCCCAGGTTGAACTAGACCCAACTGATATCCAGTTGGTAAACAGACTCATCCCTTTTGATGATTGCGAAAATGTCCTTGACCACATTAAAGAAGAGGCTGCTGAGCGGGTTGGCCCATACGGTTTGGATAACAGCGGATTTCCTATTTGGATTGGCCTCGAAGAAGGAGTCCTGCGTTCCGAAGTAGCTGTATTGGAGTCAGGTCCTGATGTCGCCATGGCTGTTGAGGAGTCGGCAGCTTTTGATTCTGATGCAAGTAGTTCGGGTCCGGGTTCGGGTTCTTCTGGAGAAATTAGTTTCACTGGAACAAATGTGCAGGAGTTAGGCGTTGATGAACCTGACATAATCAAGACCGATGGAGAACGAATCCTAGTCATAAATCGTGGATTGCTTTCACATTTTGCTGTAAACGGCGGAAACGGTTCCTTGACAAGCCAGATTGTTATTGGTGATGATTTCTATGGCTACGAATTATTTATCCACGATGAGAGGGCTTTTCTATTCGCAAATGGCGGAGGATATTCTATTCTTCCCATGATTGAAGGCTCTGCAGAAGAAGACGCGGACTTCTTTGGCGGTGGCTTTTACCAACCACAAACACGCATCGTTGAAATTGACCTATCTGATCCTTTTAATCTCGAAATAACAAGTGAAATGACGATAACTGGTAATTACTTAAGTGCTCGGTTAGTTGGCTCAACGATTCGTATGGCTGTGAATAGTGCCCCGAATCAGCTTGAATGGGTATATCCGAGTAATCCTGGTTCAGAAGAAAGAGCTACAAGATTCAATAAGGAACTAATTCAGGAAACAACTATTGAAGATTGGGTTCCGTCTTTTCAATTATCCTCAAACGGCTCAATTGAGACAGGTCAGCTTATCCCCTGCGATAAACTCCACAAACCAGACGCCTTTTCCGGATTCGATGTGCTCTCTGTATTAAGTTTCAATATCAATAGTGGATTGACTTCTGGTGACGGTGTTGCAGTTCTTGCCAGTGGCCAAACGGTTTACTCTTCATTAGATCGTTTCTTCATAGCAACAACTAAATGGGTTGATACTGGCATGTTAGAAGACGATTTCGAAATATGGACCGAAACCTATACAACAGATGTACATGGATTCGCAATTGGTCTAAACGAGCCAGCCGAATACGTTGCATCCGGAAGTGTGAATGGGACACTTCTCAACCAGTTCTCTATGGACGAACATGATGGATATCTTAGAATTGTTACGACAACCGGATCTCCATGGAGTGAACAGAATCGAAGCGAATCACAGCTGATCGTGATGGAGGAACAAGGCAAATCGTTAATTCAAGTGGGTCAAGTTGGTGGATTAGGGAAAGGTGAATCACTTTATTCAGTTCGGCTATTAGATGACGTAGGTTTTGCCGTTACGTTCCGCCAAATTGACCCGTTCTACGTAATCGATTTAAGTGACCCTGTAAATCCAGAAGTAGTCGGTGAGTTGAAGATTCCTGGATTCTCTACTTATCTTCATCCGGTTGATGAAAATATTGTGCTTGGCATTGGGCAAAATGCTGATGATCAAGGAAGAGTCTTAGGCTTGAAAGTCAGTTCGTTTGATGTTTCTGATCCTTCAAATCCAATCGAGACTTCAACCTGGGTGCTTGATAATGCAAATTCAGTTGCTGAATATGACCACAGGGCTTTCCAAATGAGGGAACGGTTGGCAGTATTGCCAGTACAGAATTGGTCTAACGCTGAACAAAACGGTGCAGTCCTTTTGGACGTAACTGATGATGGGAAACTGCAAGAGACCGGATTTGTATCTCATGAGGTTAGAGACGATGTGAAAATAACGGATTGTGAAGTCCTGGATACGGAAATTCTTATCGGAACCAATGTGGAATTTCTAGCTCAAGAAGAGTGGAATGAAGATTACGGTACGCATATTCAACTTTGTAAATCTTCCGATAAGGGTGGATATGGATCTGATTACTGTGAGGTTCTCCCCGTAGAGCAACTAGATGATTACCTAGGTGCATTTGCCGACGATCTGATCGAGATTATTGGAGCCGGTCCGACCGACCGTTTAGAACAATGTTGGCCTTCAGATCCCAGATGGGGCCTACAAATCCAAAGAAGTTTTTTCATTGAAGATTGGCTTTGGACTATGAGCGTAGGTCGCCTTCAATCTAATGACATAAGTGATAGTAATGATCCGGGCCAATTGCCAGTGATCTCAATAATTCCTGTACCTTACTAGGCCTTAAAACTAATGAATGCGCCTCACAGAGGCGCATTCATATTTGTCTCTCTTTCGAGAGCAAGGGTTGGGACTTTCACTATATCTGCTTTTTCATTGTTAGATTTCACGAATTCCTTCTAAGATATTCATATGAGAATTATTCGGAAGATTTTAAAGCTTGCAGTCATAGCTGCCATTGTTGGCGCGTTAGCTTCTTGGTTTCGAAGCCGTTCATCAGAAGAAACTGAGGGAGAGGACGAAGAAGATCTTCCTTGGCCTCCCATCGCTTCCTCTGTTGAGGAAGCATCCTCTCAGGTGGTCGAACCTATCGATGGATCTGCAGTTGAACCCAGAGAGTGGATGACATGTGATGGGAGTGGCAATTGCCCATCATCTCATCCAATTAAGGCCAAAGATAGTAGCGGTCTTTACCATGTCCCTGGTGGAACGTTGTACGAGAGAACAATTCCGGATAGATGTTACGCTTCTGCAGAGGCTGCAGAAGCTGATGGGTATCGACCATCACAACGTTGATGAGTTTGTTCTTAAATTTGTAGATTTATTGTTGAACACTGAGTGACTCCCTCAATATTTATGAGGTCTTCCGCTACCGTTTCGCTTACAGAGTTTTGAGTTGAGATCACCATCAAGGCGCCATACCCATCTATGCTTCTACCTACATTCATGTCAGTAATATTGATCTGATTCTCTCCTAGAATTGTGCCAACTTTACCGATGACTCCTGGTCGGTCATCGTTGCGAAGGACAACCATATGTTCGCTAGGTGGAATATCGACTGTGTGATCGTCAACCATTACTATCCTATGCTCGCCCTTGAGCCCTACCACTGTTCCAGCTATTGAATGATCTCCACCACTGATAGTGATTGTGTTCAAATAATCAAGAGAATCCGTTGTACTCACAGCATTTATATTGACTCCTTGACTTTCAGCGACAGAAAATGCGTTGACGAAAGAAACTGTGACATCACTATTACTAAATAAGCCTTTGAGTGCAGAGAGTTCAGTGATCTTGTTGTCGTAACCTCCTATTTCGCCAGCAAAATTAATAGTCACGTTTTCGGGCAGTTGCCCGCAAAGTCCAAGGAATAAGGCTCCTAGCTTTTCAGCGAGAGGAAGGAAAGGGCGAACGATTTCAGTAGCCTCAGAGGCGGAAACGTTAACTGCGAATGGGACGAACTTTCCCCGCAATGCAAGATCGACTTGCTCTGCAATGGTGTTTCCTGCTTTCTCCTGAGCTTCTTGAGTGCTGGCACCTAGGTGAGGTGTAACAATGATGCTTTGTTGGTCAAATAGCGGTGATTCTAACGTTGGTTCCTGTTCAAAGACGTCAAGTGCTGCGCCTGCTATTTGACCTGATGATACTGCATCGGCAAGGTCAGATTCGTTAATGATTCCTCCACGGGCGACGTTAACTATTCTCAATGTTGGTTTGGCGTTGGATAGGCTTTCTGCATTGATGAGATTTATGGTTTCTGGTGTTTTCGCAACATGAATTGTTACAAAATCGGATACTTCCATGAGTTGTTCAAGTGAAACGAGTTCAACGGATAGTTGTTGGGCTCGTTCTTCAGCGATATAGGGGTCGTAAGCGACGAGTTTCATGCCAAAAGCTAGAGCACGTTGTGCTACTAATTTCCCTATTCTGCCAAGCCCAATAATCCCAAGTGTTTTATCTGCAAGCTCCACTCCAGTCCATTTGCTTCGCTCCCACCTGCCATTCTTTAGTGCTTCATTTGCAGGTGGAATATTACGAGCTTGAGACAGCAGCAAAGCAAGCGTATGCTCAGCTGCCGACAAAATATTTGATTTGGGGGCGTTAACAACCATAATTCCACGTTTGGTTGCTGACTCAACATCTACATTATCTAACCCGATTCCTGCTCTACCAATAACAACAAGGTTTTTACCTTTACTCATAATTTCGTCTGTAATGGTGGTTGCCGATCTGATGATGACAGCGTGTGCCCCGGCAATCTCTTCCATGAGTTTTTCTGGAGAAAGGTCTAGTTTTTCATCGACCTCGTATCCAGAGTTACGCAAATTGTCGAGACCTTCTTGTGATATTTTCTCTGTCACTAAAATGCGTTGCATGATCCTAATCTAGAACTTCTTATGACGGAACGGAACATTGTAATTAAAGATCCTTAGAGGCCATAATGGGAATAATTGATTACACTAGCGAAGTAAATCGCTAAACCTCAAAGGAACTTTATGGATCAATCTAGCCTCAAAGGATTCGACTGCGACCATCATTATTACGAAGCAGAGGATGCCTTCATCAGATACATGGACCCAGCGATGATGCAACGTGCAATGCAGTGGGTGAACGTGAATGGGAAAAAGAGGCTAATGGTCGGAGGCAAGGTTAATCGTTTCATTCCTAACCCGACGTTTGATCCTATTGCTAGGCCTGGATGTTTGGATGACTATTTTCGGGGAAAAGTGTCGGTCACTGATATGAGAGACGCGTTTGGCGAATTAGAGTCGCTATCAGATCGGCCAGAATACAGAAATCGTGATGCGAAATTAGACCTTCTCACCAAGCAAAATTTAGATGGATGCCTTCTGTTTCCTACTTTGGGTGTGGGAATGGAGTCAGCTCTAGAAAATGATTTACCTGCCTTGCAGGCTGCTTTCAGTGCTTTCAACCGGTGGTTAGCCGAGGATTGGGGTTTTAGTTATAAGGACCGTCTATTTGCCGCTCCGTACATCACTCTCTCAGATGTTCAACACGCGATCTCTGAGCTTGAGTTTGCGATTGACAACAATGTCCGAGTGATCAATTTCAGAGCTTCTGCGGTGACAACTGCTGACGGTCAAAAGAATCCAGCGGACCCAATTTTTGATGACTTTTGGAAGAGGGTCAACGATGCAGGTATAACCGCTGCTTTTCACGCCGGAGATGCGGCATATGATTTCCTGTTCGCGCATTGGGGATTATCTACTGAGTTTGAAGCTTTTCGATATGACCCTTTAAAGCGGCTGTTAAATTACTCAAATATTGCCGACACTGTTGCGGCTCTGATTAGTGGAGGATTATTTAACAGATTCCCAAATATTCGTGTTTGCACAATCGAAAATGGTTCCGATTGGGTCGGTGGTCTTTTGCGAAGATTGTCGAAAGCGTACAAACAAGCGGGCTACGCTTTTGTTGAAGACCCGGTGAAAACTTTTCAGAATCATATTTGGGTAGCTCCATATTATGAGGATGATCTCATGGAATTGAGAGAACTTATCGGCGTTGATCATATCCTTTTTGGTTCGGATTATCCGCATGCGGAGGGATTAGCGTCTCCGATGGATTTTCTAGATGATTTGAGCGGATTTTCTTCGCATGAGATCCAGCAAATAATGTATGAGAATGGAAGATCCTTAGTCACTCTGAACACCTAGGAATTTGTGTTTATGGCATTTCATGACGACATCATTTTGCAAGAAGTATCGAGTGGTTTATTCGCTACTGAAATAATTGAGGATTATTGGATTATTGTTGGCCCTAACGGCGGATATCTTGGTGCGCTCATAACTAATGCCGCAGAAATGCATTTGGAACGAGAGCCATATCAGTTGCGCGGTATAACGATCCATTATCTAACTCCTCCCAAATTAGGGCCTATAGAAATACGTGTTACAACAATTCGAACAGGGAAATCTGTTACGTTCCTTCAATTTGAAATGACCCAGAATTCAGAGGTCGTTCTGGTCGCAACTGGGTCATGGGCTTCCATCAACGAAGGAATTGAATCTCCTCAAATAATGATCCCTGATATTCCAGGCCCCGAGAGTTGTCCGGTACCGACTCGGATCACTGATAGCCCTACGCGTCTTCACGAAAAGTGGGAAATCCGATCTGTGAATCAAGCACTTAGCGCATCGTTTGAGAATAATAATTCTCGTTTGCAGTGGTGGATTCGCCCCAAAGAAACTACTCCAATGTCCTCATCACTGATTGTCGCTGCCGCTGATGCATTGCCGCCTCCAATCTTCTTTCAATCTGACAAAATCAAAATGGCCCCAACTATTGATTTAACGATTCATGTACGGGCCGATATTGATTCTGTGCAGTGGAATGGAGCATCGTGGCTACTTGCAGAATTTGTCACAAGTCATGCTTCAGGAGGTTTCATTGAGGAAGACGGGTTGATTTGGAATGATGCAGGGACATTGATTTGCATGAGTAGGCAACTGGCTTTAGCTCGTTGATCTTTAAACAATTAGCGTTGATTCAATATCATCAAAAGGTTCAAACCCAAATATTTGTGAAAAGAATGAATATTCTGATTCCAGTGCTTTTACTATGTTTTCTGACTTGCGGAAGCCATGTCCTTCTCCTTCAAAAAGCAAATAGGAATGCCTGATCCCTTTTGTTTTCAACGCTTGCACGATAAGTTCCGATTGGTTTGGAGGAACAACTGCATCTTCGCTTCCTTGAAGAATAATCATAGGGTTTTGGAAATTTTCTGTTTGATGGATCGGGGACCTTGCGACATATACTTCCCTGTCTTTGGGATAGGGTCCAATAAGCCGGTCTAGATAGCGTGATTCAAACTTGTGGGTATCATTCGCAAGTATTTCTAAGTCTGCAACTCCGTATCTACATGAGCCCGCAGAAAAGTCGTCATAGCCCGATAGGGCAGCAAGCACGGTTAGGCCTCCTGCGCTTCCACCTTTGATTGCTATGCGGTTGACATCTACTCGATCTGCTGCCACAAGAAACCGAGCTGCAGCTACGCAGTCAGCAACGTCAATTAGTCCCCACTGGCCATCAAGTGCATTCATGTAGGAGCGCCCATACCCTGTGCTTCCTCGGTAGTCAACGTCTGCAACTGCCCAACCTCGACTTGTCCAGTATCGTAACGCCAGAGATAGTTCGTTTCGTGTGCTCGCTGTCGGTCCTCCATGAGCTAGAACCAAGAGCGGAGGCAATTCATCATCTGGTGCTTCGGTATTTAAGTGAGCGGGAGCATAGTAGCGAACGTGCGCCTTGTTTCCGTCAAGTGTGGGGAATTGTATCAATTCGGGTGCTGGCAAAAAAGCATCGTTGAGTTCGTGCGGTTTTGGGGATCTGAGAATCTTTTGCTTTTCAAGTCCTTTGATTATTGATGGTCCTGCTTTATGACTCGCAGCGAGAAGAATGACATCACTTTTATCAATGGTTCGTATTTGATGTATTGAGGGCCATGCGGATGGAGTTAGAGATGAAGGAGTTGCCAAGTAAGTTTCACCATCTGGTGCTGTAACTGAGGCGATTGGGTCACCTTTCTCACGAAGCACATATCGAGATTGGTCAAATACCCAAAGCGGCATCCCAATATCAAACTCTCCTCCGATAATTAATTCGTCTTCATCTGTTGAAAATCTATATAAGTTTGACCATCCAGATCGGTCGCTCAGATAGAAGAGATCACTTGCTGGCGACCATTCAGGTTGTAGCACCGATTCATCGCTACCTCCAGCAATCCTTTGACCTTTCTTGATTTCGCCATCCTCAAAATGACCAATCCATAGCTCTGTTCCCCACCAAGGCATTGATGGATGATTCCATTGAATCCATGCTAAAAATTCGCCATCAGGTGAAGGCCGCGGAAATGCATAGAAATCAGCCCCGACGACAAGTTCGTTCATTTCCATTGTTCCATCGGTCTTGATGGCTACAAGTTGATTGTCTGGTTCAATGTGGTGATCTTTGAGGTTGTGATGAATTTCTCTTACACAGATACACCACTCACCATCGGGTGTTACTCTACCGTCAGCGAATCGCCAACTTTGCCCCTCTGGAGGTTCGGGAGTTAATAATTGCTCTTCACAGCCGTATTCAATCTTTCGTATTCTCTGATCATTGAAATTCACATAGAATAATGTCTTATCTCTTACCCACCAGGCGCCACCTCCATATTCATGGACTTTGCTTCGCACATTCGCTTCCACTGGCGTTATCTCTTTCGGGCCTTGCCCTTCAAAAAGGCATACAACGGCAACTCTTCCGCCTTCCTCTGGTCTTGATTCTGACCACCAAATATCGCTCTGGTCTGTTTTGATCTCGGAAATAGTTGAAACGCCTTTGACAAGCGATTCTGCTGAAATAGGAGAACTCCAACTTCCGTATGGCTGTATCTGAGTTTTATTATCCATTAGCCATTCAATAGATCAGCGATTCGCTCTAAACCTTCTTTAAGGTCATTATCCCCTAAGGCAAATGAAAGTCTGGCATAACCAGGAGCTCCGAAGGCTTCACCTGGTACTACTGCAACATGTATCTCTTCAAGAAATAGTTCTGCAAGATCTAGGGTGGTTTCTAATCGTTTGCCTGCTATTTCTCGGTTTAGACATCGTGAAAAGTTTGGAAACGCGTAAAAGGCCCCTTGCGGTTCAAGCACCGAAACTCCATCAATTTCGCTGAGCATCGAATACATCACTTGCCTTCTATTATCAAAGGCTGACCGCATTTCATCTACCGCATCTAATGTGCCAGAGACAGCTGCTAAGGCTGCCTGCTGTGAAATATTTGCAACGTTTGATGTTTGGTGCGATTGAAGAGTTGATGATGCTTTTGCTACATCTTCTGGAGCGACAATCCAGCCAACGCGCCACCCTGTCATAGCATATGTTTTAGCTACTCCGTTGAGGATCACAGTTTGATCAGCGCATTCAGGAACTAACGATGGGAGTGAATAATGGACATTCGAGCCGTAAACGAGATGCTCGTAGATTTCATCTGCGAATATCCAAACATTGTTCTCTAGAGCCCACTGCCCTATAGCTTCAATTTCTTCCTTAGGGTATACCGCACCTGTGGGGTTCGATGGAGATACAAAAATTAGAGCTTTCGTTCGCTCGGTTAGAGATGCGTTTAGTTGGTCGACAGTTACGCGAAACCCAGTTTCTTCTGTAGTTGGCAAAACAGTTGTTGTCGCTCCAGCGAGAGCAATTGGTTCAGGATATGTTGTCCAATACGGTGCAGGGAGTAGAACTTCATCTCCTGCATTTAGGATGACTTGCATGCAGT
>CEUK01062312.1_pt1 | contig 13141 bp, 14 predicted proteins | sample 356451 | NCBI WGS metagenome assembly CEUK01 (sample SAMEA2622843, study PRJEB7988) | marine metagenome | isolation source: saline water (ENVO:00002010), including
TTGGGGAAGAAATAATATTACACTTGAAAAAATGGAATTTATTGGCGCAGCTTCTGAAAAGCATGGATTCTCTGCTATTGGACTTGATAAGAATATAAAACCTTTGCCTGTTTGATTTACTATGCCTAGAAGATATTTATTAGATTTTGAAAAGCCTTTAGTTGAACTAGAGAAGCAAATAGAGCAAATTAGAGAATTGGCGCGAGATTCAGAGGTAGATGTAAGCCAGCAGCTTTTGCAACTTGAAACATTAGCTACAAGAAGAAGAGAGGAAATCTTTAAATCACTTTCTCCTTCTCAGAAAATACAAGTAGCAAGACATCCTCAAAGACCAAGTACATTAGATTTTGTACAAATGTTTTGTGATGATTGGATCGAACTTCATGGAGATAGAAATGGGGGAGACGATATGGCTTTAATTGGTGGAATAGGAACTATTAATAATCAATCAGTGCTTTTGTTAGGCCATCAGAAAGGAAGAGATACAAAAGAAAATGTTATCAGGAATTTTGGAATGGCAAAACCCGGAGGGTATCGTAAAGCTCTAAGGTTAATGAAGCATGCAGATAGATTCAACCTCCCTATTCTTACTTTTATAGATACTCCAGGTGCATATGCTGGACTTTCTGCAGAAGAACAAGGACAAGGGGAGGCCATAGCAAGAAATCTTAGAGAAATGTTTGGTTTGAGAGTTCCAATTATTGCCACTGTTATTGGAGAGGGAGGATCTGGTGGAGCATTAGGAATAGGAGTCGCTGATAAATTATTGATGTTCGAGCATAGTGTGTATACTGTTGCTAGCCCTGAAGCATGTGCTTCAATATTATGGAGAGATGCTGCAAAGGCTTCTGAGGCAGCATCTGCGTTAAAAATAACTGGTCAAGATCTTCTTAAATTAGGAGTAATTGATGAGGTCCTACCAGAGCCTGCAGGTGGAAATAATTGGGCGCCTCTTCAAGCAGGTGAAACTCTTAAATGTTCAATTAAAAAACATATTGATGAATTATTAAAATTAGGGGAAGACGAACTTTTAGAAAGAAGATATAAAAAATTTAGGATATTAGGAAAATTTATAGAATCTGTAAATCTTGAAGAGATTCAAAATGAAATTCCTAATTTAAATGAGTAAACAAAAACTAGCTTTAATTACTGGAGCAACAAAGGGCATTGGAAGATCAACTTCAATAGCCTTTTCAAAGGCTGGCTGGGATTTGATTTTGCTTGCTAGAAATCAAAATATGCTTGAAGATTTAAAAAAAGAACTTTCAGCAAAATCTAATAAAGTTTATTTAGTAAATTGTGATTTGTCTCAGTCAGATGTTATTAATAGTTCACTAAAGAATGTAATAGAAGAGAGTGGATGTCCCTCAGTATTAATAAATAACGCTGGATTTGCTTATAATGGTGATCTAATTGGAATGCCATTAGAGACTTGGCAAAAAATTATTCAAGTCAATCTTACTAGTATTTTTCAAATATGTTCCTTTACTATTCCATTTATGAGAAAAGAAGGAGGTCTAATTATTAATGTAAGTAGCCATGCTGCTAATAATGCCTTTCCTCAATGGAGTGCTTATTGTGTGTCTAAAGCGGCATTAGCTAGCTTTACAAAATGCTTAAGAGAGGAAGAAAGAGCAAACTTTATTAGGGCTTGTACAATTACTTTGGGATCTGTAAATACTCCTCTTTGGGATTCTGAATTTGTTAATTCTGATTTCAATAGAGATTCAATGCTCTCTGCAAAAAAAGTTTCAGAAATAATACTCTTTATGGCTGAGCAACCAGATTCTCAGATAATAGAAGATCTTACACTAATGCCATCTACAGGCGCATTCTGAATATGTTTATTTAGTTAAAGTAATAATCTATAAATTTTTTTATATTTTTCTTTTTAGTTCGGATGAACATTCCAATGTGATATAATTTCATAGTGAAATTACACTTTAAATATAAAGTACAAATAGTTTTTCAGAATTCCTATATTTATTTATGTCTATAACTCCTAGTGACAATATCAAAAAAGAATTAGATGAAAATATTTCAGATAAATTAATTTCTGAAATAATCAGAGATCGAATAAAGCTAAATAAAAAGAGATTCCACGCTAATGATAATATTGCTGATTTTATTAATCCGGGTGAACTTGAAATTTTACAAAAAGAAGTCTCCTGTAGAATCAGAGATTTATTAAAATCATTAGTAATTGATATTGAAAATGATCATAATTCCCAAGAAACGGCTGAAAGAGTTGCAAAAATGTATTTGAGAGAGGTTTTTAAAGGAAGATATCACAAAAGACCTAATGTTACTGATTTTCCAAATGCAAAAAATTTAGATGAAATTTATACTTTAGGTCCCATAAGCGTCCGTTCAGCTTGCTCCCACCATATGGTCCCAATAATTGGTGATTGTTGGATAGGGATTAAACCAGGTGAAAAAGTTATAGGAATTTCTAAATTTGCGAGGGTAGCAGATTGGGTATTCTCCAGACCCCATATTCAAGAGGAAGCAGTGATGATATTAGCAGATGAAATTGAACGTCAATGTGAGCCGAAAGGATTGGCAATACTTGTAAAGGCAAAACATTATTGTATGTGCTGGCGAGGTGTTAAAGAACCTAATACAAGTATGATTAATTCAATAGTAAGAGGAGATTTTAGACATGATGCTAGCCTCAAACAAGAATTTTTTGAACTAGTTAAACAACAACCAAATGGTTTATCATGCCTCTGAGATAAGGCTTTATAAGGCGTTTTTTTTAATTATTTGTGAAGATATTTATTAATTTCTGATATAAGTTCTATAGTTTTTGAAATATCTTTTATACCTGGATAGACTTCAATACTACTTGAAATATCAATACCATTTGGCTTAATGTCGGTAATAATTTTTTCTGCCCAATCTTTAGAGATACCTCCAGCTAGCCACCAAGGCTTACTAAATCTAAACTCCTGTAAGTATTTCTGATTAATTCTTATTCCTGAGCCTCCATATGTTTCTTTATTCCAAGAATCTAGAAGGACGGCATCTACATGATCTGTAAAAGATTCAATCTTTGATATAGTTTCTTTATTTTTTATTCGGAAAGCTTTCCATAATTCAACTTTCTGGATTCCTTTCTTTAAATTTTTACAATATTCTAAATCTTCATCACCATGGAGCTGTATTACATTTTCATAATCAATTAAATCATTTGAGATGTTTTCTATTTTTAAGTTTTTAACTACAGAAACTCTCTTTATCTTTGGATAACTTTCTTTAAGCTTTTTGAAAATTTCTTTTTTTTTCAAAGGGGAAACATATCTTGGTGATTCCTTTACAGAAACTATTCCAATAGCATTTATCCCTAACTCAGCAATGCATATTGCTTGATCTAAAGTTGTTATCCCACAAATTTTAATTAGAGTCTTAGCTTTTGCCATAATTATATTTTATAGTTTGAAATATGTAGAATAAACTTATAAATCACTATAACGGAGATTATTTTTGAGAAGTTGGCAAATTTTAAAAATTTGGGGAATTCCTTTCAAAATACATTCCAATTGGTTAGTACTTTTTTTCCTTTTTTCTTGGAGCATAACTAATCAAGTTATACTGACCTCAAGTGAAATTTATAATATTAGAGAATCTTGGGTGATTGGACTTTTAACATCTTTATGCTTATTGGCATCTATAATTTTTCACCAAATCTTCCATACATTAGTTTGTTTAAGAGAAGGAGTGAAAATTAAAAAAATAACTTTTTTCTTCTTAGGTGCAGTTCTTCAGATAGAAAAAGACTGCCAAAATGCCTTGGGTAACATAAAAATTTCTTTGGTAAGACCGATTTTTTACTTGATGACTTCACTATTCTTATTATCAATTTCAGTAACTAGTCAATCTAAAGATTTAATTCTTATTAATGTGATTTCAAGAGTAAGTATTTTCAATCTGCTGCTAGGTTTTTTTAATTTAATACCAATAGGTTCTTTAGATGGTGGAAATTTATTTAAAAGTTTAGTTTGGCACTTTACTGGAAGCAAAAACAAGGGAAGACTTTTTTTAAATAAATTAACTTTTGCTATATCTATTTTTGCTTTAATAGTTGGTATATTTGGTCTCTTGAATTTAAATTTTTACTATGGATTACTTGTTTTTTTGTTTGGCATTTTTGGAATTAATGCTTCCAAATCAGAAAGCCAATACCTACAAATTGAGAAAATTTTAAAAGAAAAAGATGTTTCCAATGTAAATTTAAAACCACTAAGGAGGATTGAGATTGATCTTACTATTAAAGAATTCAATAAATTTAATTTAAGAAATATTGAAAATTCTGATAAATATTTTTTTATTACCAATAATGGTAGATGGGATGGATTTTTTACAAAAGATAATCTGAAAAATATATCAATAAAGAAATGGGATAAAGTTTGCGTTGGAGATTATAAAAAACCTATTAATGATTTCCCTAGTGGTTGCAATAACGAGCCACTGTGGAAATTGATAGAGAAACTGGAAAAGACTAACGAAGGTATACTTTTGATATTAAATCCTTTAGGCATTCCTATGGGATTAATTGATAGAAATAAAGTAGGATTTTACATACTAAAAAAATTAGGTATTGATATTTCAATTGAAATTATGAAAAAAATTAAATCTAAAAGTAAATATCCTCTTGGACTTGAATTGCCTAAAATGATCCAATTAATGAAAAGTAAAGGAGATATTTAAAAGTTTTTATTTTTTCTCAAGTTGGCTCTCCACATCTTCTTTCGTTAGGAAAATTGGTTGAGTATTTAAAAAGTCATACTTTTTTAAAAAAGATTTTTGTAAAAAGTCTATTATTTCAGATCGATTTAAATTTAAGTTTATTGGAGGAGGGGATGCTTCATTAAAGATCTCAAGCCATAAATCTTCAGGTGGATTTAGTTGAATTTCGCCATGCTGGAGAAAAGAACCTTTCTTCCAGTATTGAGCACTTCCTATCCTCTTGAATCCATTTTTATCTATCAAGTCAGAAGTAAATGATGAACTAAAACAATTACTAGATATAGAAGATTTTTTAACTTCTCCATTATTTAGTCTAAAACCTAATTTATTGAAACTCTCGATAAGCCATTCATTAACTATTTGATAACTAAATTTTTTATACTCTGGTTTATGAAATGTAATAGCATAAGTGATGCCCCCAGAATGTAAAACGGCTCCACCACCTGAAGGTCTTTTGATAATCTTTACTACTCCATTTTTACTTAAGTCCAACCAATGATTAGGAAGATTTTTCTGATGAAAACCTGTAGATATCCAATTCCCAGACCAGAGATAAAATCTTAATGTGAAAATAATATTTTCTTTTGTAATTATTTGATTTAAAAAATGCAAATCTATAGACATTTGTTCTTTACCAGATAAGCAAAAAGTCGGGATAATTAATGAAAATCTTTTGTCTGACAAAATTTATAATTAAGATATTTGAATTTTAATCTTAAAATAAAATTTTAATTTTCTTTATAAAAATATCTTTAAAATTAAAATATTATTTAACTAATAATTTCTGCTTTGAAGATAAAACTTCTTATAATATTTTTACTGTAATTTAAAATATTTTATATTTATTTTTGGATTTGCTTCAGTTTTATCAAAAAGAAATAAATAAGGATTTTTCTTTAATTTTTTATATGTTATTAATGGTATGCAATAAATTTTCTTTTTTGGAAATTAATAAATTATGTTAAAAAAAAATACTTTAAATAATAATGATTCAATTCTCTTTAAGAGAAAAGAAGATATATTATGCAAAGTAGATCATAAAAATTTAAAAGAAGAGAATTTTGTGTGGAGCATATTTTTATTATTTAAAGTAAGTTTCTTTTTATTATCTATTGTTAGTTTAATTAGAATTAGCCATATTACTCGAATTAGAATTTCAAGATTAACTGAAATTAAAAATTCTTATATAAAAGAAGAGATAAAATACAATAAATTAACAAGTAGATTTGACAATTTATTTTCTTTCGATGGTCAGCAAAGATTTATGAAGGATCAAGATCAAATGATTTCTAGGGACGTATTGAGAGTAATATGGCGTTGATGCTAGGCAATAAATTTGTTTGCATTATTTGACTTAATTATTGAGGTTAATTTAAGTGAAAAAGGTATCTAAAGGAGTTGCCCTTATTACTGGAACTACATCTGGAATTGGATTAAATACTCTTCAACCATTAATTAGATCAGGATGGGAAGTACTAGCTATAAATCGATCTAATAAAAAAGCATTTGATGCATCTAGTAAAATTCTTACTCATGATGATTTAATAAATATGCATTTTGTTGAGATTGATTTGGCTGATCTTGATGATGTTAGAAAAGGCTCATTGGAAATATTAGAAAAATTTAAAGATAACCTAAAGTTAGTTATTTGTAATGCTGCGGTTTACAAACCTAGGATCAGGAAACCCGAAAGATCTGTTCAAGGTTTCGAAAACTCAATGGCAGTTAATCATTTTGGTCATTTCCTTTTAATAAATCTTCTTATAAAGGCTCTTTTATCATCTCCTGATGAAATAAATTTAAATGGTGAGATCGTTAAGTTCATTCCAAGAATTACAATACTTGGGACTGTCACAGCAAATAATATGGAACTGGGAGGAAAGATTCCTATCCCTGCCCAAGCAGATCTTGGGGATTTATCAGGCTTTGAAAAAGGTTTTTTAGCCCCAATTAGTATGGCAAATGGCAAAAGATTTAAACCAGGTAAAGCATACAAAGATAGTAAATTATGCAATATGATTACTGCACAAGAATTATCAAAAAAATATTCTAGTGAAAAAATTATATGTAATTCACTTTATCCAGGCTGCGTAGCTAAAACAAAATTATTCAGAGATACTCCATGGTTATTTAGGATCTTATTCCCAATTTTTCAAAGATTCATTACAGGAGGATATGTTTCTGAAAGATTAGCTGGAGAGAGAGTGGCTATGGTTGCAACTGGTGAAGATTTCTTACAATCAGGAGTTCACTGGAGTTGGGGTAATAGGCAGAGGCACGGTAGAAAAGTTTTTTCTCAGAAATTGTCACAAAGAATAGTTGATCCAATTACCTCACAAAGGACTTGGGAATTATCTTCAAAATTAGTCGGATTGTGATAATTTAGTCAAAACCTAATAAATCAAATATCTCTCTATCTTTTAAAGGTTTACCATCTAAAGGCTTTACATTATTGAGGAGTTTTTCTGCTAAAGATAGATATTCATTTTGAACCGTAATTACATCCTCAGTTTGTTCCATTTCAAAAATGGTGCATTTCTTTAATCTTGATCGCCTAATTGCATCCACATCTTGGAAGTGAGCCATTGTTCTTAGTCCAGTTTGCGCATTAAATTTATCAATTTGATCCGTATCTTTTGATCTATTTGCAACTACACCTCCTAGCCTGACTTTATAATTTTTTGCTTTTGCTTGAATCGCTGAAACAATTCGATTCATCGCAAAAATTGAATCAAAATCATTTGCAGTTACGATTAAGCAGTAATTAGCATGCTGAAGTGGTGCGGCAAAACCTCCACACACGACATCTCCTAAGACGTCAAAAATAACAACATCTGTATCCTCAAGAAGATGATGCTCCTTAAGTAGCTTTACGGTTTGACCTGTTACATAACCTCCGCAACCTGTTCCAGCAGGAGGCCCCCCGCTCTCAACACACATCACTCCATTAAAACCTTTAAACATAAAGTCATCAGGTCTAAGCTCTTCTGAGTGAAAATCTACCTCCTCTAAAATATCAATTACAGTAGGGACCATTTTGTGGGTAAGAGTAAAGGTACTATCATGCTTTGGATCGCATCCTATTTGTAAAACTTTTTTACCCAATTTTGAAAAAGCTGCAGATAAGTTAGACGAAGTTGTTGACTTACCTATCCCGCCTTTTCCATAAACTGCAATTACTAATGCGCCTTCCTCAATTTTAACTTTTGGATCTTGCTTTACTTGAACACTTCCTTCTCCGTCGAGAGGCTTGTTAATTGTACTTGTCATTAATAAAAATTAATCACTTTAATACTTATATTCTTGCAGTCAAACGGCAATAATTACAATAATTGTCAATATTAATTTATTTATTAATAATTAGACACAAAATATAATCGTTTGCTTAAATATTTTAAGTTAAATATACAATAATTAAGTGTTAATACTCATGCTAATTCTAAGTTTTTTGAATAAAGATTAGCTGAAGAATGCCTTCGCGTCGTAGAGGGTTTCATCATTAATTTCAATGATTCCCTTTGACATAGCATATTTTTCTGTGTTTGATTTTACTTTTCCTCTTACAAAGAAGGGAACTTTGGATAATTCTGCTTTCCCAGACTCTGTCCATAAAATATTTTCTTCATCTTGTGACTCAGATTTTATATCCTTTTTTATGATTGTTTCGGTATTTTCAGAATTGCTATTTGTATGCCCAAGATGACTTTGGTGGCCATCTACAAATTCAAAATCATGTTTAAACATATCAATTAAGTGTTCCTCAAGTCCCATCATTAAGGGGTGAACCCAGTCATCAAAAATTACATTTGCCCCTTCCCATCCCATTTGAGGGCTATAACGTGCAGGAACATCTTGAACATGCATTGGAGTACTTATTACAGCACATGGTATTCCTAATCTTTTAGCACTGTGCCTTTCCATTTGAGTGCCTAAAACTAATTCTGGAGCAGCTTTTCTCATAGAATCCTCTACTTCCAAATAATTATTAGTTATTAATGCTTCAAGACCTAATTCTTTTGCAATTGACCTAACTTTTCTTGCCATCTCACGACTATATGTTCCTATCCCTACTACTTCAAAACCGAGTTCTTCCTTAGCAATCTTTGCTGCAGAAATTGCATGCGTTCCATCCCCAAAGATGAAAACCCTTTTGCCTGTTAAGTAATTTGAATCTACAGATTTTGAATACCAAGGTAATTTTGATTTATTTTCTAAATTATTAATATTAATATCTGGCATCTCTAATTTTTCGCAAAGTTCATTTAAGAAGTTTATTGTATTTGTAATTCCTATAGGAATAGTACATGTATATTCCATTCCGAAATTTCTTTTGAGCCATTCGCATGCACTTTCAGAAATTTCAGGATAAAGATTAATATTAATTTCTGCATCTAAAATTCTTGTTATATCCTCAGGTCCAGAGCCTAGAGGAGCAACAACATTCGTATCTATTCCTTGTTCAGATAATATTCTTTGTATTTCAATTACATCATCTCTGCATCTGAATCCAAGAAGCGATGGGCCAAGTATATTGACTTTTGGTCTTCGGCCTTGATTTTGCCATCTTTTTGGATCAATATTTTCTGAATTTACTTTTTCTTTTAGAAGTGTACGAACGATTTGGTAAAAGGTTTCTGCTGCACCCCAGTTTTCCTTTTTGCTGTAAGCTGGTAACTCAAGATTTACAATTGGAATATCATAGCCCATCCCTTTAGCGAGAGCTCCAGGTTGATCTTGAATTAGTTCAGCTGTGCAACTTTCTCCAACTAATAAAGTTTTAGGCTTAAATCTCTCAACTGCTTCTTGTATATTCTTCTTAACTAATTCAGCGGTATCACCTCCAAGATCTCTTGCTTGGAAAGTTGTATAAGTTACAGGAGGCCTCTTGCCTCTTCTCTCAATCATCGTGAATAGCAAATCAGCATAAGTATCTCCCTGCGGTGCATGAAGAATATAGTGAACGTCTTTCATTGATGCTGCAACTCTCATTGCACCAACATGAGGAGGCCCTTCATATGTCCAAAGAGTTAGTTCCATAATTTTAAAATCAATGTGTTGCTAGGGTTTTTGTATTGAGGATTTGATTTCTTCTCAAAGGTCTTGAAAAGAGACCGGCTAAATCTGCAGCTTGATCAATGCCATGGATAGGGCTAAATACCATTTCAATTGACCACTTAGTATGGATACCTTCTGCTTCTAATGGATTTGCAAGTCCCATTCCACAAACAACCAAATCAGGATGAGACTCTCTCACTCGATCAAGCTGTTTTTCAACATGTTGACCTTCAACTATTTTTGTATTTTCGGGTAATAAATTAAGCTCTTTTTCCATAAGGTCTTTATTTAGGTATGGAGTTCCCACTTCAATAAGATCCATTTCGCACTCATTATGCAAAAATCTTGCCAAGGAGATTTCGAGTTGCGATTCAGGTAAAAGAAATAATTTTTTCCCTTTAAGAATTTTTGTATGAGTTTCTAATGCTTGCTTTGCTCTATTTGTGAGTGGAGTTATAACTTCGTGAACTTTTAGACTAGATATATTAAATGATTCTGCAGCAGCTAAGAACCACTTTGTACTTCCTTCGATCCCGAGAGGAAATGGAGCGTATATAATTTCACACCCCCGGTGCTTTAATTCTCTTACTGTTTCGCATAAGTAGGGTTGTGTTAACAAAACCTTTGTTTTATTTCCAATTCTTGGCAATTTTGTAGATTCCCTAGGTGGAAAACTTTCAACATTTTGTATTCCTATCTTTTGAAAAATTTTTTTAAACCTATCCTCAACGTTATTAGCAAGTGTCCCTACTAATAATAATTTTTCTTCATCGGTTGGTTCCATTATAGGAATTAATGATTTTAGTGCACCATCTTCCCCTTGAGTAAAGGTGGTTTCAATACCACTTCCAGAATAATTTAAAAACCTGACTTGCCCTAGAAATTTTTTGTTTAATTTTTCAGCAACAGTTGCGAGATCAAGTTTGATTACCTCGCTTGGGCAAGATCCAACTAAAAAAAGAGTCTTTATTTCAGGCCTTCTCGCAATAAGATCATCTACAACTCTATCCAATTCTTCATAAGCATCTGCTAAACCAGCAAGATCTTTTTCTTCAAGAATGGCTGTGCCAAATCGAGGTTCAGCAAAAATCATTACTCCTGCAGCACTTTGAATTAAATGTGCACAGGTTCTTGACCCTACTATTAGAAAAAAAGCATCTGGCATTCTTCTATGCAGCCAAACTATTGAAGTTAGCCCGCAAAATACCTCTCTTGGTCCTGCTTCTTTATTAAATTCTACTTTACTCATTAAAAATATTTAGAGCTTATTTCTAAAGCTTGCATATAATTTTAATTTTGTGAAAGTATTTGATTAAGTTCTCTTACAAATTGAATTCATTGCAAAAACTTATATGAATGTTTAATTAATCAAATGAATGGAATAATTATACAATTTTAAGAAATTTTTTAATTCCTCCAATAATTATTTTCATCATTTGTTTTTGATATTTTCCATACATTTCTTGATATTTTTGTAGCTAATAATCCCCCTCTCTGTACTTTTGTTTTCCCTGGTTTTGCTCCCATTAATAATGTTATTTCTTGGGTACTCAAAGGTGCGCCAGTTTTAATGGCAAGATCGGTTAATTCCAGTCTGCTTCTGAGTTTTTTGAAATTGATATTATCTGAATCATTTTCAATTAACCAACTAAAAGAAGGATCTTTTTGAGATAATTTTTGCATTAGACTTAAGCTGACTAAACCTAAAGTTTGATCAGGGCTTAGATCTTTTGCTTTAGTTGTAGATTCAATAGATTTTTTTGGAGAAGATGCCATTAAATTAACGAATATTTAAATTGAAGTTATCGGTTCATTTTTAATATGCAAGTAAACTTGATAAAAAAATTGATCCGTTATCAGTTATATTTTCCTTAATGGAACCAACTTCAAGTTTAAATAGAGGGGAAAGAAGAAATCAAAGTCCTCTCATAACTGGTACTGAGATTACATCTCAGGCAAATGAAGCTGGATATATAACAACAGATTCTGAAAAATCTTTAGTTTCAAGGCAGGCTAGTCAAGTAGAACAAATTGAATTGAGGACATATGTTTTTCTAGATTCTTTACAACCTCAGCTAGCCGCGTATATGGGAACAGTTAGTAGAGGATTTTTACCAATTCCAGGAGATTCATGTTTATGGATGGAAGTCTCTCCAGGTATGGCTATTCACAGAGTTACAGATATAGCTTTAAAAGCTAGTAATGTCAGATTAGGGCAAATGATAGTTGAAAGGGAATTTGGTTCTTTTGCCCTTTACCATAAAGATCAAAGTACAGTTTTGCATTCTGGAGATGTGGTTTTAGACGCTATTGGGAGTGAGGTAAGAAAAAGGACTAAGCCTGCAACAAGTTGGACTGAAATTATTAGAGCTATAACACCTGATCATTCTGTTTTGATTAATAGGCAAAATAGAAGTGGTTCAATGATTCAGGCAGGTATGAGCATGTTTATTCTTGAAACTGAGCCTGCAGGTTATGTTTTAAAAGCGGCTAATGAAGCTGAAAAAGCTTCGAACATAACTGTTGTTGATGTTAAGGCAGTTGGAGCTTTTGGAAGACTAACTCTTGCAGGGAAAGAGGGTGATGTAGAAGAGGCAGCAGCCGCATCAATAAATGCAATTGAACAGATTTCGAATTTTTAAATTTTAATTAAGTCCGAATTCTCTCTTTAGAAAAGGAGATAGATCCCTAGCTGCTTTGCCTCTACTACCTAATTTTGATAATTGTGATTGGCTTAGTTCTCCATAAACACAATTGGACTCCCTTACCCAAAATATAGATTCAAATTCTCCGTTAGGATAAATTGGATTCCTAAGGATTTCTCCCCAGCAAATACCAGTGGACTCTTTCACTAATTCACCATTGGGTTTGCATAAAACCATACAGCTTATAAATTTTGCACTTCTATAAGGAGTATCTCCGAGCTCGTTTATCAATTTGTATAGTTTTTCTGAATTGGTTTTAGCATATCTGGCTGAGAAAATACCTGGCCTTCCGTCTAAATAGTCAACTTCTAATCCTGAATCATCTGCTAAGGCCCATGACCCTGTTTCTTGAGCTGCAGCTTTAGCTTTTATTAAGGCATTTTCAAAGTAGGTTTTTCCAGTTTCCTCAACATTTAATGAATCAGGTTGCTTGTGCACTTCTAAATTAAGAACATTAAGCATGTCAGATATTTCATTTACTTTTTTAGCGTTTCCACTAGCGATAATTAAAATGGGTTTAATCAAGGTAATTTGATAATTTATAATGAAATACTATACTTAACCAAAATTTATACAGAGACAGGAATTGGTTGAACATTCCACACCTGAGTAGACAGGGCCTGTCTCGTACG
>CEUK01038501.1_pt1 | contig 13114 bp, 11 predicted proteins | sample 356451 | NCBI WGS metagenome assembly CEUK01 (sample SAMEA2622843, study PRJEB7988) | marine metagenome | isolation source: saline water (ENVO:00002010), including
ACTTCTGACTTGATTTTTTTCTCTATTCCAATAGGTGATTATTTCCTCTCCCTGAAGAAGGCCCGCATTGTTCTGAGCATTCACAATTAATTCAACAGGGGTGAATAAAATAAATGAAAAGATTAAAAGGCAAATGTTTTTCAAAATAAAAGGTTTTTATTGAGACAAATAAACGAATTCTACCCAACCTGACGATCTCATACTTTGATTAAAGTCAGAATTAAATCTCCATTGTTTGGTATATTCTATTGCATTATTAATTAGACAATCATTAGTTGTATTAGTATGTTTAGAGTTGACCTTACAGTCTGTAACTATGCCTTTTTGGTTTACTTTAATATCTATTCTAACTACACCATATGCATTACATAAATAAGAAGGTATTTTTTGATATGTCATATGCCTGTCTTTTAATAAATACTTAGAAGAGGCAGCGGCCATTTTTTCAACTGATTTATTAATTACAGTATTTTCATTTAGTTTTTCTTTTTTTTCCTCTGTATTATTTAATAGTGTAGGATTATCTTTATTAAGTTCATTAAACTGATCTTCTTCAAATTTCTTGAGATCTTTAATAACATCTTCTTTTAATTGTTCTTTCTGAGATTTATCTAATGGCTTATTTTGATCAAAATTAGAGGAAACATTAGTAATATTTATTTCAACCAAATTCTCGTTGTAAATTTCTTGTTCTATTATTTCATTAAGCTCTTGCTCGGTATAGTCAAGTGTAGCAACGGTTTTTTCTATTGGCTTAATAACATAAAATGAAACACTTTGAATGTTTAGCCAAACAAAAACTAGCACATGTATTAACAAGGTGCCAATAATTGCATTTTGATATTTTTCAATGTAAACAAGAAGTTTCATATATCAGTAAAACATTTACCTAAGATATACGAATTTTAGTTTTAAGTTGTTACTTAATTATTAGTTTGATACTTTTTATTGAGTAAATCAATCACTTTTGAAGTGATATTTAAATTTGGATTAGCATACAGCATTGGGCCTCCAATTCTATAACTTAGAACATAATCATAACCAAGATTTTTCCCTATTACTTGCATATAGTCATTTGTTTTTAAAATGTAAGATTGAGTCATTGTCAACTCTTCATTTGCTAATTGCTCAGAGAGGTCCTGCTCTACTTTCATAATTTCTTGTTCTAGGAGTCTTATTTTTTGAGCTTTCTCCATTTTCTCTCTTTCGCCCATAATTGGGGCAACTTTTTCAAAGTCTTTCACTAAGTTTTCGTAAGATTGATACTTATTTCTTATTTGTCTTTCTGCTTCATTTCTTTTGCTTAGTAAATTAGATTGCACTTTTTGAGCATATTTATAATATTTAGAAACAGTATCACTATTAACAAAAGCAATTTTAAATGATGGGTTATTAATTACAGAGCTATCCATTATTAACTCAGATGTAAAATCTGTATCCAAATTTATCTGACTCTCTGATTCAAAATTTTCTTTATTTGTAATCTTTTCAGGTGATTTTTCTTTACTGTTAATTTGGAGTATAAATAATGCAACTAAGCAACTGAATATTATAGCGTATATAACTAGATGTGAATTTTTGCTCATATTTTTATTTTGTTATAATATGTAAATTTTAAATGGTAGTCATGAAGTTTTGAACTGTTTCTATAAATTCAAATGGCACACTAACCATTTCAGCATAATCACTTCCTAACTCATAATTGCCATCTTCATCATTATTAAAAACCCATCGTATTTTAACTTCCTCTCCACTTTTAAAAATTTCTTCAAGTTGATAAATTATATTAAGTAAAAACTTAGAGTTAGAGATGTTAATAGATTCAATTTTAATAGTTAAAATAGTTTTTTTGTTAGGAGATTTAGAATAATTATCTATCCAATTAGATAATTCTAAAAAAAACGAGTCTGGATCTGCCATATTGCAGCTTCCATCAATAAGTAATAAACCTGTTTCAGCATTAAATGAAATTAATGGAGATTCTTCAGATGCTTTTTTATAAAATAAACTCATAAAACTTTAAAACTCGGCAAATATCAATAAATAATTGAATTATAATTAAACTTGATTAGGTGTTTTTTTATTTGGAAGAAAATCTTTTAAATAAAAGGGGTTAAAATAGGCAATGTCTTCAAAATCTTGTTTTTGATATTTTGAATAAGAAATTTCAACCATACCTTTTGCAGATATGATATGACAATCATCTATAATTAGGTTATTAGATTTAAATAAAGGGATAAATTTACTTGCTCCTTCTCCAAGAAAATATACCTTTTTATAGTTTTTTAAAGACGCTAAAAATTCTTGATTTACAATTTTTGCATTGACAGGGATAATCATTTCTTTTTTATGGTTATATCCTGCAGTATAGACTTCATCTCTTCTAGCATCAATCATTGGGAAAAAAATAGTGTTTTCTTCTTGCTGGTTAATAGAATAGCAATTAATCATTAAGTCCATTGTAATTACACTAATTAATGGAATATTTAATGCATATGCTAACCCTTTAGCTGAGGATACGCCAATTCTTAATCCAGTAAAAGATCCTGGTCCTGCAGCAATTGAAATTGCATCTAGCTGGTTAAGATTTATTTTTTTTTCATCAAATAAATTTTTAATAAGCAAATGCAATTTTTCTCCATGAACAAACTGATCACTTTTAATTTCTTTATGAGCGATTAATTTATGTTTGTCCCCAATGGCTACTGAGCAAGTTTTTGTAGAAGTTTCAATATTTAATATAAGAGCCAATGATTATAGATCAATAGTTTTTTTCTTTAATTCAAAATGTTGACCTAAATACACTTTTCTTACTTGTTTATCTTCTGCTAATGATTCAGCAGATCCAGATTTTAAAATCGCTCCTTCAAAAAGTAAATACGCCCTATCTACAATAGATAATGTTTCTTGGACATTGTGGTCTGTGATTAATATTCCAATATTTTTTTCTCTTAGTTTTAAAACAATTCTTTGAATATCTTCAACAGCAATGGGGTCTACTCCAGCAAAAGGCTCGTCCAACAAAATAAAATCAGGTTCGTTGGCTAAGCATCGAGCAATTTCAGTCCTTCTTTTTTCACCTCCGGATAGTTTAATTCCTAATGTTTTTCTGACATGACCTAATCCAAATTCTTCTATTAGTTCTTCAAGCCTTATTTTTTGTTGTTTTTTAGAAAGTGATGTCATTTCCAAAATAGAGAAGATATTGTCTTCTACAGATAATTTTCTAAATACAGATACTTCTTGTGGTAAATAACCAATTCCCATTTTCGCTCTTTTGTACATTGGGGTTTTGGTAATATTCTGATTGTTTAAATATACTTTTCCAACATCTGGCTTAATTAAACCTACAATCATATAAAAAGAAGTAGTTTTACCAGCACCATTTGGACCTAATAACCCAACTATTTCTCCTTTTTTAACTTCTAAAGAGACTCCTTTTACTACCTGTCTTCCTTTATAAGATTTATTAATATTTTCTGCTTTTAACTCCATAATTGGTTCTGCAATTTTAATTTATTTCTTTAAATCTCTTTTTTTCAACAGATTTAACTACTAATATTCCTAATTCATATAAGGAATAAATTGGAAAAGTTACTAAAAGTTGACTAATTACATCAGGTGGAGTTATTATAGCAGAGAGTATTAAAACGCCAACCAATGCATGTTTTCTGTATTTTTTAAGTACATCCGCTCCTAGTATCCCAATTTTAGCAAGCAAATACATAATAACAGGTAGTTCAAATAATAGCCCTGTTAGAAAAGTAGATGTAGTAATCATTGACATGTAGGAACTAATAGTAAAGTTGTTTTGAATCTGTGCAGTTAATTTATAACCTCCAAAAAACTGAACACATAAAGGACTAATTAGAAAATACCCAAAGAGAATCCCTGTGAAAAACAAAATACTGGCATTAAATACAATCCATCTAGTAGCTTTAGCTTCATTGTTTTTAAGTCCGGGTTTAATAAATGACCAAATTTGGTAAAATGTAAATGGGAAAGAAACAATTAATCCTCCTATAAGTGCAAAATACATATTTGTAGAAAATTGTTTAGTCATTTCAATAGATTGAATCTGAATAGGAATATCATTAGCGCAAAGTATATCACTAAGCCCTAATTGTGAAGAAATGAAACAAAAAAACTTATAAGTTGGGAATGAAGTTTTAGACATGCTTATATACACATTATTCACTATAGGGTCCGTATAGTAAAACAAAACAATTGCTGTTAGAATAATAACAACACTAGAACGGACAAGTCGCCATCTTAATTCTTCTAAGTGCCCTAAAAAAGAAAGTTCTTTTTCTTGATTATCTTCATTCATGAATACAAATCTAATAGATAATGTCTTTTATAAAATTAAAATCAACTAAAGGATTAAATTTGGGCATGTTTTTAAAAGCCATGATGTACATTAGGTTTCTAATTAATGCTAGAACGAAATACAATATTCATTCTCCATTTGTACATTCATTTATCCAAGATATATTAGACGATAAGGAAATTTACTACACCTATTTAAGTGTGGAATATTTAAGAAAATCGTTATTAAAAAAAAACAAAACTATTCAGTTAACAGATTTAGGAGCTGGTTCAAAGTACAATAAATCAAATACAATTAGTTTAAAAAAACTAGCTAATAAGGTTCAGTCAAGCCATCAAAAATCTCAGCTAATTTTTAGAGTTGTAAATTATTTTAAACCGAGCACAATACTTGAAATAGGCACTTCTCTTGGTTTTACCACCTCCTATATTTCCAATGCTAATAAAAAGTCTAAAATAACAACAATTGAAGGGGACCCAACGATAGCAAATATTGCAAAAAGTAATTTTCAAATATTAAAACTTAAAAATGTTGAAATCATAAACGATAATTTTGACAATATTCTTGAAGCATTATTTAAGCAAAAGTATGATTTGGTTTTTTTTGATGGTAATCACTCCAAAGAGGCAACATTAAGGTATTTTAATTGGGCAAAGGATAATTCCAATGAGAATACCATTTTTATTTTTGATGACATTTACTGGTCGAAAGAAATGAAACAGGCTTGGTCAATAATTTGTAAAGATCCTAAAGTGATGCTAAGTATTGATATCTTTTCTTTAGGTTTTATTTTCTTTAAGTCAAAAAATCAAAAAGAGCATTTTAATTTGATTCATAATTCAAATTTCTTCTAGTTTTAAACAACATTTTACTGTTTATAATTTATCGATTTTATTTAATGAAAATCTTCATGTAGTTATATTATTGTATTGATTATGAAAAGTTTTTTTTTACAAAGTAGTTTTTTAGGAAGTTTAATTGTTTTGTTATTAATTATAACACAATGTGAATCATCTAATTCTGAATCCTCAAAGAATGAAAACACAGATATAAATAATTCACCAAAAATTATTTATAAGAAAATTCATGGATTTAGTACTGAAATTTATTCAGCGGATAGTTCTAGAGTAAAACCTGGCCAAAGTTTTGGAGAAATTTTACAAAACTTAGGAATTTCCTTTAGTGACATAAATATTCTAGCTACAGACTTCAAATCTATATATGATATAAGAAAAATCTATCCAGGTGACATGTATTACATGTTAAAAGAAAAGGATTCTTCATCTTTATCAAAATTTCTATATCAGCATTCTCCAACAGAAATTGTGGTAATGAGTTTTAAAGATTCTGTTAATATGGAATTAGTGCAAAAACCGATTGTAGTCAGATTAAAGCAATCTGGTGGTAAGATCAACTATAGTTTATGGCAGAGTTTTATTGATAATAAATTGACACCAGCATTAGTTTCTAATGTTGCTAATTTATACGCTTGGACAATTGATTTTTTTGATGTTCAACCAAATGATACTTATAAAATCATTTATGAATCTAAATATGTTGATGGTAAATTTATTGGTGTAGGAGATATAAAAGCAATGGTATTTAATCATATGGGAAGAGATCTTTATGCTTTTCAGTATTTGTCCCCAACAGAGAAGGTTAAGCATTATTATAACGAAACTGGAGAGAGCATGCAAAGGGCTTTATTATCTGCTCCTCTAGAATATGTAAGAATTTCTTCTAAATTTTCTCACAGCAGACTTCATCCTATTAAAAAAATATATCGACCTCATTATGGAGTGGATTATGCGGCACCTTCCGGAACTGATGTGGTTTCAACTGGGGATGGTAAAGTAATTTTTGCAGCAAGATCTGGCGGTGCTGGTAAAATGATTAAGATTAAGCACACTTTTGGAAACGTTGTAACTAAATATTTACACTTATTGAAATTTGCTAAGGGTATAAAAGTTGGGTCTTTTGTGGAACAAGGAGAGAAAATTGCAGAAGTAGGAAGTACAGGATTAAGTACGGGTCCTCATTTAGATTATAGAGTTTACATTAACGGAAAACCTCAAAACCCATTAAAAATGAATATTCCTAGCAAAGACCCCATACCTGATACTTTGAGAAATCGGTATTTAAAAGATATTTCAGTTTTGAAAAGTTCATTAGATAACATCAGACTTGTTGAATAATAGATATTTGCCAATTAAAAATTGGCACTCATTTTGTTAATGAAATTAAGATGAATTACCATACGATATAAGTTGTCAATTAGTAATGACTAAAAAAACATTCTATAGAATATTAATTAAAGGAATTAAATATTTTACTATAATATTTACTATTCTGTTTATATTATTTATTAGTTCTGTTTTTATTTTTTCTAAGTACTATAATAAGGAGATAAAAGAGATTACTTTAAACCAGGTTAATAATAAATTAAATTCACCAATCTCATTTGACAATATTTCCCTTAGTATTTTTTCTAATTTCCCATTAGTTTCAATTTCCATAGATAATATAAATATTTTAGATCCCGTTAATAAGAGAGACACCTTATTATATAGCTCAAAATTAGATTTAAGTTTTTCAGCTCTAGATTTCTTTAAAAAAGAATATAGTGTTAGAGAATTAGTTGCTTATGATGGCTTTAGTAAAATTCACATTTATACAAATGGTGAAAAAAACTTTTTGGTTTTCAGAAATGAAAATGAAAATGATAATAATCAATTAAGATTTGTTTTAGAGAAATTAACTTTTATTGATTTTTCTTTTTTATATAAAAATGATTTATTGAATCAGGATTATAGTTTTTCCGTTAAAAACTCTTCATTAAGAGGGAATTTCACTTCGGATATGTATGATTTAGAAATCAATTCTAATTTAAATATTAATCATTTTAGGTTAGATAAAATCAATTATATAAATAACAAAAAAGCTAAAATTTCTCTCATTATTAAAGTTCAAAATAACCCTTATAACTTGACAATTGATAAAGGTGAGCTTGAAATTGCTGACATGCATTTTAGTGTGGAAGGAAATTATATTTCTTCAAAAAGTGATTATGTTGATTTAATCCTAATTGGTAAAAAGATTCAATTATCTGAAGTTTTTAGTGTTTTTCCTATTAATGATTTAGCTATATTAAATAGATATAATTCAAGTGGAGAATTAAAGTTTACCGCTAGTTTAAAAGGTGAACTTTCACCAATTAAACCTTTATTGTTCACATCTGATTTCAAAGCTGAGAATGCTTCATTTGAAGATAAGCAGAACAACATTAATTTATCAAATATATATCTAGATGGAAAATTCAATAATAGAAACCAAGTTCTAGAAATTTCGGATTTTTCCGCATTAATGCAGGATAATGAAATAAAAGGTAAATTCAAATTAATAGACTTTCATCAACCCAAATTAAACATTGATTTAAAAGGAGGTCTAGATTTGAAAAATCTAAATTATTGGCTTTCTGATTTTCGATCTAAATTTAAAGGGAAAATTGATTTTGATGTTATTTCAGAGATAAATCTAACTCAAAAAACTATTAATAAGATTAATGGTTCTATTTTATCTGATGAGGTGTTTTTAAGGGATTCAATTTTAAATTTAACAGCTAATATTAAAGATGCTAAAATAGATTTAAACAATCAAGAGGTTACTTTTTTAGCTAATCAATTACTGTTAGAAGAGGATAAGTGTAAGCTATATTTTAAGCTAAATAATTGGATGAAATTAGCTTTTGATGATTCAAAAGAAATTGTTGGGGATTTTAATTTTGATTTTGAGACCTTTAAATTGGATAATTGGCTTTATTATTTCACTAATAATCAAGATTCTTCAAATTCAAATTTTAATGTTTTATTAAATGGTAATTTAAGTGCAGGGCTATTTCATTATGACAGTTTAATTTTTACAGATCTAGATCTTAATAAGATTTCTGTTTCAGATAAACTCAAAATTGAATCGATTAAGATGAAAGGCCAAGGGGGGGATTACGATTTAAATATCAATAGCTCTAATTTAGATTTGATTAATCCTTATTTAGATATTAAAGGAGATATAAAAGGAATAAAATTGAATGAGTTTTTTGCAGAATTTAAAAATTTTAACCAATCGTTAATTAAGGATAAACATTTATCAGGAAAATGGTCAAGTAATTTTTCAGCTAGGTTTTTTTACAATTCTAAAGAGCCAATTGGTTTGAAAAATATTCAACTACTATCCATTAACAATTTTGAAAAAATTCAATTGATTGAATATCCATTTTTGGAAGAGTTATTAGATTATTTTGAAAGTAGTATAATTACTAGGAATATTATGGACTTGGATTATTATAAAAGACATATTGACAAAGTGGTTTTTGAAGATTTTTATTCAAATGTTTCTATAACAAATGGTCGTGTTAATGTGGATAGAACTACAATAAAAAATGATTTATTGAATTTTAATTTTCATGGTTATTATGATCATAGTGATTCGATTGATTACCATTTAAACTTTAATTGGAAAGAAATAAGAAAAGATAAAAGAGATAATATTGATGATGAGGAACTAGGAAAGCAATTGTTTTTACTTATCTATGGGCATATTAATGATTTAAATTATGGCTTAGATAAAAAGGAGATTAAGAAGGTAAGAAAAGATAAGATAAATCAAGAAAAGGAGATAATTAAAAAGATTATAAAAGGAGAAGAAATTGAAACTGAAAACATAGTAAATCCACCAGTTTTTGAGGTTGAATGGGAAGAAGAAGATAGTAGCGAAAATACGATAAAACCTATTGATACCTCCTCTGTTAAAAAGAAAATAGTTAATTCAAAAAAAGATTCTTCAAAATTGAATAAGTTTTTAAAAAAAATAGGAGTTGAAGAACAAGAGAAGCAAAAACCTATTTTTGAAATAGATCAATAAGTTATTTTCCCATTATTTACTACATCAATTAATGGTATATTTCTTTTAAATATTGGTTTTTTATTTTTTTTAAATTCAGATCTACATTTTATAATTCCATTCCATTTATTATTTGGGTTAAATATTTTACCACTATCTAAAATAAGTTTAGCTTTTTTTTCTAAATAAATAGAAGAATTATCAGCCATAATTAAATTATTTGAAATAGTTAATATTTTGTTTTTTTTGACAATTATATCTTTTTCTAATATTATACTCTTTTCCCATTTCGTATTTTTTCTAATGTATATAGGTTGATTTGGATTATAGTTTTGCTTTAAGCAGCCAAATAGATTTTCGTTATTGGAATATCTGTAGTGAATGTAAGCCACTTGCAAGGGAGATAAATAATTTCTACAGGTATTATATCCCATTATATTATTACTAGCAGTACTATTATTACATTTTATCCAACCAAACTGATCTGATTTTGGTAGATCTTTAAATTGTGGATTGTCCGTATGTCGTAATCCTAAACAGTGCCCAAGTTCATGAGCAATAAGTTGTGCTGATGCATAATCACCATTATTAATAACTCTTGAAATATTTAGAAAGTATGGAGAGGGACCACAACCAAATGCAGGAGCATCTTTGGAAGATCCAGTATAAAAAACATGCAAGTATTCTTTATTTTCATTTGTGATTTTTGACCAATTATCTTTATGGCAATTTTTATTTATTTCTTTATAATAACTTATATATCCAATACTATCTTCAGAAAAAGATAATTTTTCATTAATATGTAAACGGGTATTCCTTCCATCTCTTTCTGCTTTTATCACATTTAAAATAGTATTGTTAAATTCTGTTTCACAAATTATTACACTATCTAAAATAGGCTTATATCTATCTCTTATCCCCTTAATTAAAATTGTATTGGTTTCAGCATCTATCTTTAATATTTCAAGCCATTTAGCTTTATTTTTTTCAGATATACTTTTTAGCCTATCCCATGCGTTTTCATCAATGTGATAGGAAATTGTATCAATTACAAATTTCACTCTTGCATTTTGAATATAAGGGGTTTCGCCATTTTGATTAGGAAGAGTTGGGGGTTTAAGCTTTGCATACATTTGATTTATCCATTGGTATTGTTTAGATAAATAGCTTATTGAATCAGAAGTTAAGTTTTTAGGATCAATTTTACTTTTTTGAACGATATGAATCCATGTTTTTATTTTAATTATTGGGTGTGTAGAATAGCTGGATGTATCATATGGAATGTAGTTTTTTAAATAATCAATTTGAGAATAAAAAGAAATACATATTAAGCAAAGAAATAACGTAATATTTTGTTTCATTTTATAAATAAGTTATTTAAATATACCTCAAAAAGGGTATTGTTATTTTTTTTCTTTAAAATAGTTTTGCAATTTAAATGAAAGAAAATTGCCCTCTATATAATACTAATGCAGAATTAGGCATATTATTTAATATAGAATTTAAGTCTAAGAAGAAGTGTTGTAAGAAATATAAAAAAAAAGGTAAGCCTTGTAAAAAATGTCCTCTTAATCATGCTTGATCTTCTGCTTTTTTTATTAAAGACTATTTTTATTCAATAATTTTCTCTGTTAAATTCTAATAGAGGTTAATTTGTCTAATGTAATTTGTTAAGTTTTAAATAAAAATATAATTTCGCACACCTAAAATTTATTAATTAATAACACAATGGAATCAATCGCAATTTATTTACCAATCATATTATCGTTGTTCGGACTTTTATACATGTTTATAAAAAAGGCTCAAGTGATGAACCAGGATGCTGGTGATGGAAAAATGAAAGAAATTTCTGATCACATTTATGAAGGCGCTTTAGCTTTTTTAAAAGCTGAATATCGATTACTTACAATGTTTGTAATAGGAGCAAGTATATTACTTGCAGTAATTGCTACAATAGTGCCAACTACACATTATCTAATCATAGTTGCATTTATAATAGGAGCTATTTTTTCAGCTTTAGCGGGTAATATGGGTATGAAAATTGCCACTAAATCTAATGTTAGAACTACTCAAGCTGCAAAAACAAGTTTACCAAATGCTTTAAAAGTTGCTTTTGGAGGAGGAACGGTAATGGGATTAGGAGTTGCTGGTTTAGCTGTTCTTGGTTTAACAGGGTTTTTTATTCTTTTCTTTCATTTTTTCATGAATGGAGTATGGACTTCTACAACTGATATGACAATTGTTTTAGAGACTTTAGCTGGATTTTCATTAGGAGCTGAATCAATTGCATTATTTGCAAGAGTTGGTGGAGGTATTTATACAAAGGCTGCTGATGTTGGAGCTGATTTAGTAGGTAAAGTGGAAGCAGGCATTCCTGAAGATGATCCTCGTAACCCAGCCACTATTGCAGATAATGTAGGAGATAACGTTGGAGATGTTGCAGGAATGGGAGCTGATTTGTTTGGCTCATATGTAGCAACAGTACTTGCAGCTATGGTTCTTGGAAATTACGTTATTGAAGATATGGGTGGTGCTATAAAAGATGCTTTTGGTGGAATAGGAACTATTCTTCTTCCAATGGCTATTGCTGGTGTTGGCGTTATTATTTCTATTATTGGGACATTATTTGTAAAAATTAAATCCAATGATGCTAAAGAAGCGGAAGTTCAAAAAGCATTAAATATTGGTAACTGGACGTCTATTATTTTAGTTGCTATTGCTTGTTTTGGATTAGTTCAATGGATGCTGCCAGAAACAATGAAAATGACATTTTTCGGAGAAGGGGTAAAAGAAATTTCTTCAATGCGTGTTTTTTATGCTGCTCTAGTTGGATTAGTTGTAGGAGCTGCAATTTCTTCATTTACTGAATACTACACAGGCCTTGGTAAAAAGCCAATTTTAAAGATTGTTCAACAATCTTCTACAGGAGCAGGAACTAATATTATTGCAGGTTTAGCTACCGGAATGATTTCTACTTTTTCTTCCGTTTTATTATTTGCTGGGGCTATTTGGGCGTCTTATGCTTTTGCTGGCTTTTATGGAGTTGCGTTATCTGCATCAGCAATGATGGCAACAACTGCTATGCAATTAGCGATTGATGCTTTTGGTCCTATTTCTGATAATGCTGGTGGTATTGCTGAAATGAGCGAACAAGAACCCATTGTAAGAGAAAGAACAGATATTTTAGATTCTGTTGGTAATACTACTGCTGCAACTGGTAAAGGTTTTGCTATTGCGTCTGCTGCATTAACATCTTTAGCACTTTTTGCAGCATATGTTACTTTCACTGGAATAGATGGAATTAATATTTTTAAAGCTCCTGTATTAGCTATGTTATTTGTTGGAGGAATGATTCCTGTTGTTTTTTCTGCATTAGCGATGAATTCTGTGGGTAAAGCTGCCATGGAAATGGTTTATGAAGTAAGAAGACAGTTTAAAGAGATTCCTGGTATAATGGAAGGAACTGGTAAACCTGAATATGATAAATGTGTTGATATTTCTACTAAAGCTTCATTAAAGCAAATGTTATTACCTGGAATTTTAACTATAGGTTTCCCAATAGCTATTGTATTAATTGGGATGGTAATTTACCCTGAAAACAATATGATTGTAGCAGAGATGTTAGGTGGTTACATGGCTGGTGTTACAGTAAGTGGTGTTCTTTGGGCAATTTTCCAAAACAATGCAGGTGGCGCATGGGATAATGCAAAAAAATCTTTTGAAGCTGGTGTTGAAATTAATGGAGAAATGACCTATAAAGGGTCAGATGCTCATAAAGCGGCTGTTACTGGTGATACTGTTGGGGATCCTTTTAAAGATACTTCAGGCCCATCAATGAACATACTTATTAAGTTAACTTGTTTAATAGGATTAGTTATTGCTCCAATA
>CEUK01186292.1_pt1 | contig 13113 bp, 8 predicted proteins | sample 356451 | NCBI WGS metagenome assembly CEUK01 (sample SAMEA2622843, study PRJEB7988) | marine metagenome | isolation source: saline water (ENVO:00002010), including
TTATAATTTAGGTGCTCAAAGTCATGTATCAGTTAGTTTTGAAGCACCAGAATATACATCAAATTGTGATGCTCTAGGCGCGCTAAGAATTCTCGATTCTGTAAGATTATTAGGATTATCTAAAAATACAAAAGTATATCAAGCAAGTACAAGCGAACTTTATGGATTAACAAAAGATTTTCCTCAAAATGAAAAAACCCCTTTTTATCCAAGAAGCCCCTATGCTGTTGCTAAATTATACGCTTATTGGATAACAGTTAACTATAGAGAAGCTTATGGCATTTTTGCTTGTAATGGTATTTTATTTAATCACGAATCTAAAAGACGTGGAGAGACATTTGTCACCAGAAAAATAACAAGAGCTCTAACAAGAATAAATCTTGGTCTTGAAGACTGTTTATATCTTGGCAACCTCGACGCAAAAAGAGATTGGGGACATGCAAAAGACTATGTAGAAATGCAGTGGAGGATGCTTCAACAAGACAAACCAAAAGATTATGTAATTGCATCTGGAAGGACAGAAACTGTAAGAAAATTTATAGAGATTTGTAGTAATAACTTAGGATGGAATAAAGATAAAATATCTTCTGGAATAATTTGGGAGGGCGAAGGAATTAATGAAGTTGGTAGAAGATCAGATAATGGTGAAATAATAATCAGAATAGATTCAAGATATTTTAGACCTACGGAAGTAGATCTTTTATTAGGTGATTCCTCTAAAGCTTTAAAAGAATTAGGTTGGGCACCTAAGACAACTTTAGAAGAAATTATTACTGAGATGCTTAATCATGATCATGAGGAAGCAAAAAAAGAATTAATACTTAGAAATGAAGGTTTTAATCTTTCACATCCTATTGAAACTCTCCCAAATATAAATAAAGACAAATAAGAAATTTTTAATGGCACTATTACAGAAAGAAAATAAAGTATATATTGCTGGTTCAACAGGTTTAGTAGGAGGCTCTATTTTTAGATTACTTTTAAAAAATGGTTATAAATTAAATAAAAATTTGTTTATTAGTAAAAGAAATGAGTTGGATTTGACAGATTCAAAAGCAGTAAATCATTGGTTTTTAAATTTAAAGCCAGATATTGTAATTATAGCCGCAGCCAAAGTAGGGGGGATAATGGCCAATAATTCAGAACCGGTAGATTTTTTATTAGAAAATCTTAAAATTCAGAATAATTTAATTGAGGCCTCTTGGAGAGTTGGTGTTAAAAGACTACTATTTCTTGGGAGTAGTTGTATTTATCCGAAATTATGCAAACAACCAATCAAGGAAAAATATTTATTAACTGGCGAACTAGAGTCTACAAACGAATGGTATGCAATTGCAAAAATAGCTGGGTTAAAATTATGCCAAGCATTAAAGAAGCAATATGATTTTGACACAATTACTTTATTGCCATCCAATTTATATGGTCCTGGAGATAATTATGATCTTCAAAAATGTCATGTAATGCCCGCTTTAATAAGAAGAATTTATGAAGCAAAAATTAAAAATGAAGAAAAAATTATCTGTTGGGGCTCTGGAAAACCACTTAGAGAATTTCTTTATGTAGATGACTTAGCAGATGCTTCTTTATATGTATTAAAGAATTGGAATCCTGATTTAAAAAATTCTCCGCTCAATGAAGAGGGTGCTCTAATTAATTGGTTAAATATAGGATCAAATCAAGAAATATCCATAAAGGATTTAGCTTTTAAAATTTCAAAGATAATAGGCTATAAAGGTAAAATTTTGTGGGACACAAGTAAACCTGATGGCACTCCAAGAAAAAAATTAAATACACAATTTATAGAAAAATTAGGCTGGCAACCTAAAACTAATTTAGATCAAGGGATTAAGGAAAGTATTTTAGATTTTAAGAAAAGGTTTGTAGATTAATAATCTTAACTACTTTATATACAGAATTTAAGATTTTAAAATTTACTGGATAAGTTTACAAGCCTGTTTTAAAATAAATATGTGACAATAATCAAAGAATCTTTGTTTTTTGATTTAATACCGATAGGTCTAAGCTTCCTTAGCTCAGCTGGATAGAGCAACTGCCTTCTAAGCAGTGGGCCGCAGGTTCGAATCCTGCAGGAAGCGTTAAATTTAATTGCTTATGAAAATAAAAAAATTTTTTGATGAAAAAGATATTTATAAATTTGGTTTATATTCTTTTAGAGCAGGAGTCTTTTTACTACCTTCAGCATTAATCTTTTCAATAATATTTCTTCTTATATCTTCTGTAATTAGCTTTATAAATTGTAGAAAAAATTTACTGAATGATCATTTAAATAAAATATTACTCATAACAACTTTTTTAATGATTATTAGTTCTTTTATACATCTTTATAGATTTTCTACAAATAGTCTTAGTGAGATGATAATGTCTGAATGGGATCCAAACCTATCATTTATTGGGCTATTAAATTGGATTCCATTATTTTGGTGCTTTTTAACATTTCAAATTTACTTAAACGAACAAAAACATAGAGAGATTTGCGCCAAATGTTTTGTTTTAGGGGTTATCCCTGTCATTATTTCTGGAATTGGTCAAACTTTTTTTAAATGGCAAGAAACAAGCACTCTCCTAAATGGTTTAATCATATGGTACCAAAAAGAATTAGTAAGTCCTCCTTTTGGATTAAGTGGTTTATTTAGTAATCCAAATTATGCTGGCTCATGGTTTAACATAACGCTTCCTTTTAGTGTGGCTTATTTAATTAAAAGTGCAAATACATTTTTCAAAAAATATTTAATATCTTTTCTGATAATTATTATTGTTTTATCAATAGTTTTAACTAATTCTAGAGCTGCATGGGGAGGAATTATTCTCTCTTTCATTTTTATATTTGGCAGAAAGTCCCTCTTTACCTTATCACTTCTAATAACCATCACATTAGCTACTATTACACTCTGCTTTTTTCCAATTTTTGGAGAGGGTTTGCAAGCCTTTCTTCAAAACCTAATTCCAATTGATATTTGGATGGAATTCTCAAATTTAAATTTTGTTGATAGGCCAAGTAGATTGGATATATGGAAAAGTTCAATAGAAATAATAAAAGATCATCCTTTTTTTGGATCAGGGGCTTCAACTTTTCCCATATTAACGAGAGGTCAATTTGTTCATACAGTACATCATTCCCACAATTTACCTTTAGAAATAGCTTTAGATTACGGAATTCCTACTCTAATATTGATAGTTGGTACTATAACAACATTAATTTTTGCGGCATCTAGAAAGATATTTTTTTCAAATGAATACAAAGGTACATATCAAATTTATGATAGAGCATGGATTTCATCATTAATGATACTAATAGTAACTCATCTTATAGATATACAATATTTTGATGGAAGAATTAGTATCGCTAGTTGGATATTAATAGCTGGCCTAAGGTCATTCTTGAGAAATTAGCTTAAAGTTTTTTATTTTATTTAATTAAAAAAATGGGATTGCCATCTCCAGCCATCTTTGCACATATCCATAATATCTTTTTTAGGTTTCCAGCCAAATAATTTATTTGCTAACTTACAATCAGCAAAAATCTTTTCCAGGTCTCCAGCCCTTCTTTTTGTAAAAATATAAGGGACATCAATTTTATTAACTCTTTTAAAAGTTTCCACTAATTCCAATACAGAGGTTCCTTTACCAGTTCCTAAATTAATATTAAAATATTGTGATTTATTTTTAACGATATATTCATAAGCCAAAATGTGACCATCAACTAAATCCATAATATGAATATAATCTCTTATTGCAGTCCCATCAATTGTGTTCCAGTCATTTCCATATATTTTTAGTTTATCTATTTCTTTAGAAGCTACTTTATTTATTAATGGAAAAATATTATTTGGCATTCCTATTGGAACCTCTCCAATTAATCCAGAGGGATGAGCGCCTATTGGATTAAAATACCTTAAATTTATGATTTTCCAAACATTAGAGGAGCTCTTATAAAGGTCTAATAGAATTTCTTCAATACAATTTTTAGTTTTGCCATAAGGGCTTAGTGGCTTAATATCTCCTGATTCACTAATTGGAGATTTATTAAAAGGTGAATATACAGCTGCACTGCTACTAAAGATGAGGTTAGTAATATTGTACAATTGCATGACTTTAATTAAATTAATAGATGCAACAACATTATTTTCCCAGTAATCAACTGGATTAATTATTGATTTAGTTACTGATTTTAGACCAGCGAAATGAATCACCCCCTCTATGAAATTGCCATTTTTATAAACATTTTCAAAAACAGATTTTAAAAATTGTTTATCACAAATATCGCCTTCAAAAAATTTTAATTTACTAGAATCTCCTCCTTTTTTTTTAATTACCTTTTTAACTCTTTCAAGATTTGATAAATCACTATTTACTAGAGAATCAACTACATAAACTTGATAACCACTATTTATTAATTCTATGCAGGTATGACTGCCTATAAATCCTAATCCTCCTGTAATTAATAAATTTCTCATATAAATTTTATTTTGTAACCAATTATCAATTAAGAATCAGATTGTAATTATAAATTAAAATATGTTTTCTTAATAGCATTAAATTAATTATCTTAAAAAAAGTAAAATATTTAATTTATAAAGAATCTGAAAAATATAAATTAAGCAAAATAACTCTCCTTAATTCAAATAAAAGCTTTTAAAAATAATAAAGAATATCATTAATGTGAATATATTAATTATATAAATTGATAAAACAGACTTTCTATGTGTAAAACCAAAATCTAATAACCTGTGATGTAAGTGTGATGTATTAGGATAAAAAGGAGATCTTGACTGAATTATTCTTTTAAAAATTACAAAAGTCATATCTAAAATTGGGTAAGAAAATATAATTAATGGATAAATTAAATTAAACTTTGTAATATTGTTATTACAAAAATAGATAGCTATAAGTGAAATTATAGATCCTAAAAATATGAGCCGCTATCACCCATATAAATCTTTGCTGGATAGAAATTATGAAATAAAAATCCAAGGTTACTACCCAAAATAATCGATGAAAATAATACTATAAAACTATTATTTATTAAAAAAACTAATAAAATAAATCCAGTTAAAGAAATAATAGAAACCCCAGAAGCCAATCCATCTAAACCGTCAAGCCAATTAAAAGCATTTGTTATTCCAACAATCCATATTATTGTTAAAATCAAACTAAGTGATTCAGAGAAAGGAATATCTATAAAAAAATTTCCTATAATTGGTAATTGATCCGCAAATATCTTTAATCCATTGGACCATGAAAATATAGATATTATTATTTGGCCTATTAACCTAGGAATTGGAGAGAGCGCAAATAAATCATCTAAAATTCCAATAATAAAAAACAAAAAAGAACTTATTAAAAATGTATTTAAAACAATTTGATCAATGTATAAATTAGTAAAATTATTGAAAAGGAAAAAATAAGTTATAAAAAAACTTGTTAAAATTGCTAAACCACCAAAACGAGAAATTTTATTATTTGATTTGATCTATTTTCTGATCTTTTAATAAATGTAAATTTTTGATTTTTTTTATAATAAATAATGATGACAAATAAGAAATAATAGTCCCTAAAATAATACTTTTAGATAGAAATATAATATTAGAGTTCATTATTTAAAGGATTTAAAGGGAAATTTAATTAAACCTATAAATTAATAATGCTATAGTAAGAAGTTTTGCTATAATAATTAAATCCTTAGGAATTTATATTTTTTTACAATTACTTAATGCAAAATTATTAATACTTTTAAATTTTATTTTTTCAAGTGATGGAAAATTTTCTATTAAATATATTATATAAAAAAATTTAATTATGTTTTTTAAAACAAATTACTTGAAATTATTTATATCATCAATATTTATCTATTTATATTCGCATGCAACTTCTACTTCTACTGAAGTTATTCAAGGCAAAAAGAATGTTATTAATTGGGAGAATTTTGAAATGGATATTAAGCCAATAAAAAAAATAAATTGGGAATTTTATGATGAAAATAAAAAAGTTATTTTTGAAAAAGATAATGAAAATGTTTATAAAAGAGAAATAGATAATAAATATAATAATTTAAGAAATTTAGATATTAATAATTACTATCAGAATTTGTCTACCACAGCAATTAATCCATTAATCCCTTTAAATAGTTATTTTTCTGAAGGCCAGTTTCAAACCGTAATAGAATGGAAATCCTCTTTTAATGGAGGTGTATCAGGGGGAACAGGTCAACAAAATAATTCCATTAGAGCAGATTATGGACTCTCTGACGACTTACTATTCTCTTTCTATTTTGCAGAGGCTGATGATGACTATTACAACAAAATAAATAATCAAAAAAGTAATTATCATTGGCAAACTTTCGCTTTCTCAGCTAAAAAGAAACTTTTATCAATAGAAAAATCTAAAATTGATTTATCTGTTTCATCTTCAATTGAGTACTGGCGATCAAGCAGTGGATCAGATGATTATAAAAGTATTTATAATGAGCAAGATAATAATCCAGGCAAGCAAAAATTTGATAATGTAATTGGCTCATTATCACTTCCTTTTGAAAAAAATATAAATAAAAAAATTAGAATTTCTCTAGTCCCAGGACTAGTATTATTACCAAATAAATTTGGTTCAAAATCAAATAGCAATAATGCTTATGGTAAAAATTTTTATTTAGGAACTGGAATATTTTTTGAATTATCGCCTGATATTAATCTTTTGGGATCTTATACTTATCCTTTAGGACCAGGTAAAAATTCTTTTGATAAAGATTTGAATTTATCAAAAGAACCTATATATAGTTATGGCATTAATTGGAATGTAAATAAAAAAATATCATTCCAAGGAAATATAACTAATGGATTTGGATCAACTCCTGCGACTGGCATTTTAACAATACCCTCCGATAATTTAAATTTATATACTTTTAACTTAAAGTACACACCAAATCAATTAAGAGATACTCCTTTAAAGGATTTTGAGCCCAAAGACTATTTAATGTCTTTTGGGGGATTAACTGTTAATAATGCTTTGATTTCAAAGCGTGGAAAGTCGAATTTTTTTCTTAATAAAGATAGCAATGGTAACTTAAATAGTTCTTATAGATATTCCTTATCTAATATATTTCAATTAGAAATAATTAATTTAGGAATTTTTAAAAATGTAGATCTTAACAAAGGTGAAAATAAAAAATTAAGAAATACTTACCTAAATGAAGATAATCTTAACTTAAGGATTGGAGGTAAATTTTTAATTTTTAGTCCTCAAAAAAATGATTTTCTATGGACCTCTTTTAAAACATCTTTTGGTAGAAATGAAGAAACAAATCAAGGATATATACAATCAGAATTAATAAACACATTAAGATTAAATGATAGATTAAGTATTAATGCAAGTAAAAGATACTTTTATAGTGGAATTGAGAGTTTTGGTTCTATAGGATTATCTTCTTACATCAACTTTAGTAATAGTGTTCAATTAATACCAGAAATAAATTTCACACTACAGGATGATTCGGAATTTAACAGAAGCATATCTTTGAGATATTTATATAATCCCCAAATAGCTTTAGATTTATTCTATTCAAATGCGATAGGTCAGCAAGATCTTTCACAAGTTCTCAAAAGAAATAATGATAGTTTTGGTATTAGACTAAACTACATATTTTGAGAACAAACATATCAATTAGTTAGGTTGATTTCAAAATAAATAAATTATTAGAATTAAGTATTTAAGAAATTATTACCATTTTATTATATGTTAAGGAAGCAAAATGAATAAATATTTTTCTACTATAATTTTCATAAAACTTTATTTAAAATTTTTATATTATTTATATATTAAAAATTAATTATAAGGTTTATACAGTAAAGTAATTAAAAGTATTTTTCTATAATATATAATCTATAATAATATTTATAAAACAAAATTTATAATTATTTTTATCTACGAAATTTTCTTAATTAATGGATAATAAAAATTTCAAAATAAAAAATATATGTTGTATTGGAGCTGGATACGTAGGAGGTCCTACTATGGCAGTAATAGCAAAGAAATGTCCTCATTTAACAGTCAATGTCGTTGATATTAATGAAAATAAAATATCTCATTGGAATAATTTAGATGTAAGCGACTTGCCAGTTTATGAGCCAAAGTTAGATACTTTAGTAAAAGAGTGTAGGAATAGAAATTTATTTTTTTCTACCAAAATTAAAGAGGAGATTGCAAAATCTGATTTAATATTTATATCTGTTAATACGCCAACAAAAAAAAGAGGTTTTGGAGCTGGTAAAGCAAGTGACCTAAAGTGGGTTGAATCATGTGCACGCCAAGTAGCAAATTATGCACAAAATCATACTATTGTTGTTGAAAAAAGCACCTTACCTGTAAGAACTGCAGAAGTAATAAAAAACATATTAGAAGTAGCTCAAATCAAAACAAAATCCAAAAATAATTCTCCTACATTTGATGTTCTATCTAATCCTGAATTTCTTGCAGAGGGAACAGCAATAGATGATCTTGAGAATCCAGATAGAGTTCTAATTGGTGGAGATAATCAAATTGCTATTGATGCACTTAGTGAAATATATAAAAACTGGGTTCCTGAATCTAAAATTTTACATACAAATATATGGAGTAGTGAATTAGCAAAACTCACAGCGAATGCATTTCTTGCTCAAAGAATAAGCTCTATTAACTCTATTAGTGCTTTATGTGAATCAACTGGTGCTGATGTTAGAGAAGTGGCCAGAGCAATAGGAACAGATACAAGAATTGGCTCAAAGTTTTTAGATTCAGGTCCTGGATTTGGAGGAAGTTGTTTTAAAAAAGATATTTTGAATCTTGTTTACTTAGCAAAGTTTTATGGTTTAGATCAAGTCGCGAACTTTTGGGAAAGTGTGGTGAATATGAATGATTGGCATCAAAGTAGGATATCGCAACTAATAATTAAAAAACTTTTTGGAACATTATTTGGAAAAAAAATTGCAATTTTAGGATTCGCTTTTAAAAGCAATACTAATGATACAAGAGATTCTGCAGCAATTAAGATATGCAAAGATTTACTAGAGGAAGGTGCAGAACTTTACATTCATGACCCAAAAGTTAATTCTGAACAAATTGCAAAAGATCTAAATTTAGATCCAATTTCAATTTCTCAAGAAGATTTTATATCTTTAAAAAGTGAAGATGAAAGTATTTGGCGAAGAGCAAATACTATTCAAAGTGCTATAGATGATGCGGATGCTGTTTTAATTCTAACTGAATGGGAAGAGTACAAATATATAGACTGGGATAAAGCATTCCAAAAAATGAGAAAACCTGCCTGGGTATTTGATTCAAGATCAATTATTAATCCTAAAGAAGTTACTCAAGCAGGATTAAATTTCTGGAGAGTTGGAGATGGGCTAATCTAATTACTTTATAATAAAATTTATATTATAAACTAAATTAATTTCCATAAATTAAAAACAATCAATAATCTAGTTTCTCAATAATAATTAGTATACCAATCCTTAAATAATTTAATACCTTCATCTAATGATGTTGAGGGGCAATAACAAATCCAATCCTCTAATAATTTAGTATCAGCTCCAGTTTTAATTACATCTCCTGGTTGCAAAGGATAGAATTCTAAATTTGCCTTTTTATTGAAATGTTTTTCCAATGTTTTTATAAAATCAAGTAATTTAATAGGCATATTATTACCTACATTAAATATTCTATGAGGAGCAAAAGATGAAGATGGATCAGGATTTAACTTATCAAAATTATCATTAGAAGTAGCAGGTTTATAACAACATTTCAATACCGCTTCAACAACATCATCAATAAAAGTAAAATCTCTAAGCATTTCCCCATTATTAAAAACTTTAATTTTTTTATTTAATAAAAGTGCCTTTGCAAAAATCATAGGAGCCATATCAGGTCTTCCCCAAGGTCCATAAACAGTAAAAAAACGCAATCCTGTAGAAGGGATATCAAATAAATGACTATATGAATGAGCTAATAATTCATTGGATTTTTTTGTTGCAGCATAAAGTGATATCGGATGATCAACATTGTGTAATTCGCTAAAAGGGAATAATTTATTATCTCCGTAAACAGAACTACTTGACGCATAGATAAAGTTTTTAATATTAAATTTCCTACATAATTCAAGTAAATTTGCAAATCCGACAAGATTACTTTCAACATAAACTCTTGGATTTTCTAGAGAATATCTCACTCCAGCTTGCGCAGCTAAATTTATAACAATGTCAAAATTATATTTTGCAAAAATATCGGTTAGTTGATTATCAGATATATCAGCCTCTATAAAAGTAAAAACTCCTTTTCTATTCTTTTTTTTAAAGATTGACTTTAGTCTATCTTTTTTTAAATTAATATCGTAATAAGAATTTAAATTATCAATTCCTACAATATGGTTATCATTGTCTATTAATTTTTTTGCTAGTGCCGCTCCTATAAAACCTGCTACTCCAGTAATCAATATTTTCATAAATAAAACTTTTCTAAACAATATTTGAATATATTTTTATAAAAATTAAATGGATATTTATCTTTAAAATTAATTTTATAAATAGATAAATTTTTCACTTTAATTCCCAATTAATTTGTAGTTTAATTAATTACCAAAGATCCAACTATATTATTTTTATATAAAGTTAATTTATTATAAGCCAATTCAAGTTCATTTTTTGTCGTAATACCTAATTGTGAAATTAATATGATATTTGAAGACCTATCAATATTTTTTATACTATTAATATCTATTAATTCATATTTTGAAAAGTATTTATCTACTACTTTTTTAAAATTATTTTTAATCTCGGAGTTGAGTCCACCAATAAATAGAAAATTTACATAAGTTTCTTTATTATCGAAGAAACCATTTCTTAATAACAAAATTGTCTCCTCTAAAGAATCTTCCTCAATAAGAAATATTTCACCGATTACAGGGAAATTTACTATTTTTATAATATCATTTTTGGAATAGATTATTTTTTGATATTTTTCTATAAAGATTGCAGTAAGAATTCCGAAAGATAAAAATGAAAATAAATAAATCGCTAATATATTAATCTTATTGGGATATATATAATTTGGTAATAAAGTAGGTTTTGTAATAAGTTCCCATGGAACAGCCAATCGATTTTTTTCTAGTAATATTAATCTATATGATTCTTCTAACTCATCAAGAACTTTTGAATCTTTAAAAGCCTTTCCAAGTAATCTTTTATATTCAATAATCGTTTCTGGAGATCTAGTATTATTTTCAATAATAATTTCAGCATTTTGAATTTCTATTGTGATATATTTAATTAATTCATTTTTTATTAATTTAAGATTTTTAACTTTTAGCTTATTAAGATCTTTAATTTCATAGTCATTTTCCTTAAAACCCTTCGATTTTATTAATATTTCATTATCTATAGTTTGTATCTCATCAACATAAAATTCTAAAGATGATTTAGGAAATAAGTTTGCATAAGCTATGATTTCTGTATCATTATCTTTTAGTTTTTTAATATTACTTAAATTTACTTGATAGAAATTTAACTTTTGATTTGCATCATATTTATTTATTTCTACATCAGTGGGAATAATTTGAATATTCCCGTTAGCAAGACTTTTTTGTTCAATTTTATTTACATTTATTTTATGCTTATTACCAAATCTAATTGCCTCTAAATAAGAAGCACTTGCTTTTTTTTTATAGTTTGATATTTCTTTTATATAGTAATCAGTTGTTAATTCAATTTCTTTAAGCTTCTTATTTCCACTATATTTTTGATATTTATCCGAAATCTTATTTAGAACAGGTAAGATTATATCTTTATCATTATCTCGATAATTAATGTTTAATACAGTAGTTCCCTTTTCAAGATTAATATCAAATGATTTCTTCCAATTTCTAAATTGAATATCAGATTCATTTAAACCTTTATAAGATTTTACATATTGGAAAATATCCATTAAAACTGAAGGACTTTTTAAGATTGTAATTTGAGTTTCCAAATTATTACCGCTTTTAATTTGAAGTAAATTTGAGGGGTTCAAATTAATAGTTTGAGGACCTTTATCATTACTATTTGCATTAACTACAATCTGAAATTCCCCCTCCCATATTTTTGGAGCTGTTAATGCTTTGAAGGAACCAATTAAAATTCCTAAAAGGAGAATCTTAAAAATTAAATATTTTTTCCTAACAACTGTATTATAAATACTTCTAATATCAATTTCTTGATCTATTTCATTACTATTTCCATTTTCATTTAAATTTTCCTGAAGATTATTCATATAACTTAACTTTGCAAATAAGATAAAACTTAAACTTATATTAATTCAATTATATAAAATCAAAGTATATTATTATTTTTATAAATAAATATTGTAAAATAAATTTTATATAAATATATCTTTTTCTATAAACAAGTGTATGACTTATTTTTAGAAATAAATTAGTATTAATTTATATAAGTATTTAATTTACTTTAATATAAATGTTAAAATTTATGATACTAATCTTATGCGAAACAAAAAAAGAAAAGGTATAATACTAGCGGGAGGGAAAGGAAGTAGGCTATACCCAATTACAAAATCCATAAGTAAACAATTATTACCAATTTATGATAAACCGATGATTTATTACCCGCTTTCAACCCTTATGTTGAGCGGCATAAAAGAGATATTAATAATAACAAATCCTATTGATAATGATATTTTTAAGAGATTGCTAGGAAATGGTTCTCAATGGGGTATGAATATTTCTTATGCTATACAAAAAAAACCTGAAGGCATTGCACAAGCATTTCAGATAGGAGAAAGTTTTATTAATAATCATTCTGTTGCATTAGCTTTAGGTGATAATCTTTTCCATGGAGATTACTTACAAGAATTACTCTATAAAGCTTCAAAATCACAAAAGGGCGCAAGTTTAATGATTTATCCAGTAAAAGATCCAGAAAGGTATGGAGTTGTAGAATTTAATAACCAAAATAAAGTTATCAATATTGAAGAAAAACCAAAAAAACCAAAAAGTAACTATGCAGTTACAGGTCTTTATTTTTATGATTCGACCGTTATAGAGAAAGCAAAAAAAATTAAACCCTCTAAAAGAGG
>CEUK01028375.1_pt1 | contig 13097 bp, 14 predicted proteins | sample 356451 | NCBI WGS metagenome assembly CEUK01 (sample SAMEA2622843, study PRJEB7988) | marine metagenome | isolation source: saline water (ENVO:00002010), including
AAGGTTTAAAGGTTTAGGTGAAATGATGCCAAAACAATTATGGGATACGACCATGAATCCAAAAACAAGAATGATGAAAAGAGTTGAAATAGAAGATGCGCTTGAAGCTGATCGAATATTTAATATTTTAATGGGAGATAAAGTTGCTCCAAGGAGGGAGTTTATTGAGACACATAGTTTAGATTTGGATTTAGCTACATTAGATATATGATTTCGAACTACTTAAAGAATATTTGTTTAATTAGTTTTGCTTTGTTTGCGCCAATATATTTGCCTGCAGGAGGAATTCAGCGAAATTTAAGTGAAAATATAGATAATTATTTTTATGAAAAAGAGATAGTATTGAATTCTAAATGCTTTATTTATTCAGTCCCTTTCAAAAAATCGCAAAAAATGATACCGATAGAAGCAGGTACAACTTTGTCAGTCTTGCAATATTGGACAAACTCAGATCAGAATTCGTGGATCAGGGTTAAAATATCCAGAAATATTTTTATGGATAATCCATATCTTCCATCAAGAGGCTGGATTCGGCTTTAGAAGAAGTCAGTTAGTTATCCATATCTGACATTAGAGAATTAACTTTGTTTTTTCGGAATTGTATTAGTTTGATTAATAGATAAGGAAATAACAATTATTTTTAATTGGAAAAATATCATTAAGTGAATATAGTTAAAGTTGATATTAGATAATTATTGAAGTTTTTATCATGAATGAAAATAATGAAAATTATATAAGCTTTTCTTCTCTATCATCTGAATTAAAACCTAGCGAAAAGATAGCAAATCAGCTTGAGGAATTTTTGATTGCTGGTAATTATGATATGGCTAAGCTTATTCTTGAGCCTTCACAACCTGTCGATATAGCTGAGGCTATTGGGAATTTACCTCAAATTCTGCAAGCGCTCGCTTTTCGGTTACTAAAAAAAAATGAAGCCATCGAAGTTTATGAATATTTAGAGCCTATTGTTCAACAAACACTTTTAGATAGGTTGAGATCAGGTGAAGTCCTCGAGATAGTTGAAAAAATGTCTCCAGATGATAGGGTTCAGCTTTTTGATGAGCTTCCTGCAAAAGTAGTGCGTAAATTTCTATCAGCTTTAAGTCCGGGTGAAAGGAAAGTAACTGCTGAATTATTGGGATATGAACCTGAGACTGCAGGGAGATTGATGACTACTGAATATATTGACCTTAAAGAGTTACAAACTGCTGAGGAAGCTCTGAACTTAGTCAGAAAAAGAGCTCCTTTCACTGAAACAATTTATAGCTTGTATGTAACAGATAAGGAAAGGCACCTTACAGGAATTCTTTCATTGAGAGATTTAGTTACGGCTGATCCTAATAAACGAATTGGTGATGTTATGACAAGAGAGGTTGTAAATATAACTACTAATACTAATCAAGAAGAAGTGGCTCGGGCGATACAAAGATATGATTTCTTGGCACTCCCCGTTGTTGATAAAGAAAATAGGCTTGTTGGAATCGTCACAGTGGATGACCTTATAGATGTTATTGAACAGGAGGCGACAAGAGATATTTATGCAGCTGGTGCTGTACAGGCTGGTGATGAAGATGATTATTTCCAAAGTAGTTTGTTCACTATTGCTAGAAGGAGAATTGTTTGGCTTTTAATTCTTGTTTTAGCTAATGGAATTACTACAAAAGTTATAGCAATGAATGATCAAATTCTTGGAGAGATTGTTATATTAGCGGCTTTTATACCGCTATTAATCGGAACTGGAGGGAATGTTGGAGCTCAAAGTTCTACAGTGGTTATTAGAGGTTTAAGTACTCAAAAAATTAGCTCTTCAGGAGCATTTAAGGCTATCTTAAAAGAATTTTTAACAGGAGCTTTGCTAGGTATTTTAATGTTACTTGTTGTAATTCCCTTTGCATGGTGGCAAGGAGAAGGACCATTGATAGGTTTTGCAGTTGGTATTAGCTTAATCTCTATAACTACTCTTGCTGCAACTGCAGGGGCATTACTTCCTTTGCTGTTTGATAGAATGGGCCTTGATCCAGCTTTAATGTCTTCCCCTTTTATTACAACTGCAACAGATATTGCAGGAGTTTTTATTTACCTAAATACGGCTTCTTGGCTTCTAATGAATACAAATTTGTAATTTTTAGTAAGTAAATATACTCAAAAATGTAAAATTGTGGATTTTTAGGGTTTTACTTTACAATTCTTAATGGTATTGTTTACAAAAGTATATTTTAGTTATGCCTTCTGATTCATTAATTGATAATAAACTAAATTCAATTACCACTCTCAAGCCGGGTAATGAAGTTGACTTAGTTAGATCTTACTTAAGGGATATAGGAAGAGTGCCATTATTGACACATGAGCAGGAAATTACTCTTGGCAGACAAGTTCAAGAGTTGATGCAAGTAGAAAGACTAGAATTAGAAATTTTAGAATTAACTGGTGAAAAACCTTCTCAAGAAGAACTAGCTGAAAAATTAAAGCTGACAACTTCGCAAATTAAAAGAAGATTAAGAGCTGGACAAAGAGCGAAAGAAAGGATGGTTGCTGCAAATTTAAGATTGGTAGTTAGTGTTGCGAAAAAATATACAAAGAGAAATATGGAATTATTAGATTTAATTCAAGAGGGAACTATTGGTCTGGTTAGAGGAGTTGAGAAATTTGACCCAGCAAGAGGATATAAGTTTTCAACATATGCTTATTGGTGGATAAGACAGGGAATCACAAGAGCTATTGCAGAAAAAAGTAGGGCGATTAGATTACCCATTCATATCACTGAAATGCTTAATAAGTTAAAAAAAGGACAAAGAGAATTAAGTCAAGAGATGTCAAGAACACCATCAATAAGTGAATTAGCAAAGTATGTAGAATTACCAGAAGAAGATGTTAAAGATCTCATGTGCAAAGCTGGTCAGCCAGTTAGCCTGGAGACAAAAGTTGGAGATGGAGAAGATACAGTTCTTTTAGATTTATTAGCAGGTGCAGAAGACTTGCCAGATGAACAAATAGAGATGGACTGTATGAGAGGTGATTTACATTCTTTGCTACATCAACTGCCTGATCTCCAATGCAGGGTTTTAAGGATGAGATACGGTATGGATGGAGATGAACCGATGTCTCTTACAGGAATTGGTAGAGTTCTAGGTATTAGCAGGGATAGAGTGAGAAATCTTGAAAGAGATGGTCTTAGAGGACTTAGAAGATTAAGTGATAATGTTGAAGCTTATTTTGTTTCTTGAATTATTTTTAATATAAGATTATTTGTAATTTCTGGGTACTCATCATGCGGGCAATGACCAGCCCCTTTAATTACATCAAGACTTTTAATTTTTTTATACTTTCTTTTCCATTCTTCGGCTTCTTTTAATGATTCCCAAGGGTCTTTTTCTCCCCAAATCAGATGAATATCATTTGAGACAGAATCAAATAAATCAGTAGCTAAATAATCATTAAACAAGTTAATAAATCCACGGAAAGCCTCCGCTGAATGTTCTCTTAGAGAAGGTTTGTATAATATTTCAATTAATTCATCATCAAGATTTTGGCCTGATGGATAAGCTTGAGTAAGAATTTTTCTTATAATTTTTGGATTGGCTGCTCTCGAAAAAAGTGTTTTGCTTATAAATCTCTGTCTTACTAATGTTTTTATGATTGGTCTTAATAAACTCATTAAAACATCCTTCTGTTTAAGTCTTTTATCATCCATTGTTCTCTGAGCACAATCTATCAAAATTACTCCAGCACACATTTTGCCTAACAACTGTGCTGATTTTAAAGAAACAATTCCTCCAATCGAATTACCTATTAAAAATACTGGCGAAGAGATTATTTCTTTACTAAAATCTTCAATTTGCTTACCCCATAAATCAAAGCAGTATTTGACATTATTTCCGTTTGGAGACTCATAATCCAATAAAGCAGAAGGCTGGCTGCTTTCTCCAAAACCTAATAAATCTATTGAATAACAATTAAAGTGTTCGCCTAATATTTTTTGATTATTTCTCCAATGTTTTTTTGAAGCTCCGAAACCGTGAATTAGCAAAATATTGGTTTTTGATTCATGTTTAGAGGGTTTTGATGAAGACCAAGAAATATTCCATCCATTCCATTCCCAAAAATCGTTCAGTTGTTTACTCATGTATGAAATATGAATATTTAAACTTTAATTCAAAAACCAGACATTTGTAAGTGTATGACTATTGTAATTTTTAGTGGTTCAGTAAAAATTCTATGAATCAAACAGAGGTGATTTGTGTAGGTGAAGCTTTAATAGACAGGATTGTCAATAAATCAGATTTGAGCTTTAAAGATTATTTAGGTGGGGCGCCTGCGAATGTTGCATGTGCTCTCAGTAAATTAAATATTAATTCCTCATTTATAGGAAGATTAGGCGATGATCAATTCGGAAAAAAATTTATTGATAATTTTAAGAGGATAGGAATTGATACTAGATTTCTTCAATGCGATGATTTATACCCCACGAGAATAGTTAGAGTTCTACGAGATAAGTTTGGAGATAGGTTTTTTTCAGGTTTTGAAAATTATTCTGGCAATTTTTTTGCTGATGAGATGCTCGATAAATCTAATTTCGAGGAAAATCTTTTACATTTAGATGAATTGCTTGTTAACGCAAAATATATCGTCACTGGAACTATTTTATTGTCTTCAAATCAATCATCTGATGCTTTAATTTTTTTACTAAATCACATAGAAAAATTTAATATTAAAGTAATCGTGGATTTAAATTGGAGAGATATTTTTTGGTCTGACTCCAATACAACATCAGAACCTTCAGAAAAACAACTTAAAAAGATAATTAATTTATTACATTTCGCAGACACTCTAAAATTTGCTAAAGAGGAGGCAATCTTATTTTTTAATAATTGTGAACCATTGAAGATATCAAAATTCTTTCCTAAGGGACCAGATGTACTAATTACTGATGGAAAAAATCCAATATCTTGGTATATCAATGGAATACAGGGCAACACTAAAGCATTTACTTCAAATAATATTATTGATACTACTGGTGCTGGTGATGCATTCTTAGCTGGTTTTATATCTCAAATGATAAATTCATCAGATTTTCTAGATTCTTTAAAAGTAGAAAAAATTATTAAATTTGCTAGCGCATGTGGATTATTAACCTGTCTTAGTAAGGGTGCCATAATGGCGCAACCAGACTTAATACAGGTTCAAAAATTTTTAAAATCTGTAGGTTGGTAAATATTGATCTCTCTGCCTTTTTCATTAGCATAATCTATTTTTATAAGCCAAGAGTTATTTATAAGAGGCATAATTAATTCTGGCCATTCAATAATTAAAATTCCTTGATTATTCTCGATCTCCTCTTCTTCTTCTAAAAAAAGTTCTTCAGCAGATAGGGCATTAGTTAATCTATAAAGATCAATATGAATTAATGGTATCGTCCCTGATTCGTAGTGGTGAGATAATCCAAATGTTGGACTTGTTATATTCTCTTTTATCATCAATCCTTCTGCTATCCCTTTAACAAATGAAGTTTTACCAGCCCCAATTGGTCCCTTCAGTAATACCTTAGATTTAGGAACTAATTGTTTTGCAAAATCTTTTCCTAACAATATGGTGGAAGATAAACTTTCAAGAAACACAAAAACTATAAAAAATCATTTATAGTTTAGTAGATAAATTAAAATTTAATATGGTAATTGCAAATTCAAACAAAACAACAGTTCCATCTTTTGTGATCGCAGATATTTCACAAGCAGATTTTGGTCGTAAAGAATTAAATATTGCCGAGACTGAAATGCCTGGTTTAATTGCTCTCAGGAAAAAATATAAGTCCACTAAACCATTAGAGGGAGCAAAAATAGCTGGTAGTCTTCATATGACTATTCAAACTGCAGTTTTGATAGAAACTTTAGTTGAACTTGGTGCGCAAGTTAAGTGGGCTTCATGTAACATTTTTTCTACACAAGACCATGCTGCAGCGGCAATAGCTAAAAGAGGTATTCCTGTGTATGCAAAGAAAGGAGAAACACTTGATGAATATTGGCAATATACTCACTATATTTTGGATTGGGGAAATGATTCTCCCAATATGATTCTTGATGATGGTGGAGATGCAACTGGATTATTGATACTTGGTAGTAAGGCTGAATCAGATATTTCTGTTTTAGATAACCCAAGTAATGAAGAAGAAATCGCATTATTCAATTCTATTAAAACTAAACTTAAAGAAGACAGTAACTTTTATTCTCGAATCAAAGGAAACATTATAGGAGTAACTGAAGAAACAACTACTGGTGTAGCCAGATTATATCAATTACAAAAAGAAGGAACATTACCTTTCCCAGCCATTAATGTTAATGATTCAGTAACCAAAAGTAAATTTGATAATTTGTACGGATGTAGAGAATCATTAGTTGATAGCATAAAACGTGCCACTGATGTAATGATTGCAGGAAAAGTAGCACTTGTCATAGGTTTTGGAGATGTTGGTAAAGGGTCAGCGCAATCACTTAGAGGCTTAGGAGCTATTGTGAAAATTGCTGAGGTTGATCCTATTTGTGCTCTTCAAGCAGCTATGGAAGGATATAGTGTAGTTACACTTGATGATGTTGTTAAAGATATTGATATTTTTGTCACTGCAACAGGAAATTATCAAGTGATTACGAATGATCATCTAACAAAAATGAAAGATGAAGCTATCGTATGTAATATTGGTCATTTTGATAATGAAATTGATGTAGCATCTCTAAAGAACTATGAATGGGAAAATATTAAACCACAAGTTGATCATGTAACATTACCAAGTGGTAATAAAATTATTCTTTTAGCAGAAGGTAGACTTGTGAACTTAGGTTGCGCAACTGGGCATCCCAGTTTCGTAATGAGTAACTCTTTTACTAACCAAGTGCTTGCACAAATTGAACTATTTAGTAAGGGTGATGATTATTTAAATGAGGTTTATGTTCTTCCAAAACATTTAGATGAAATGGTGGCAAGATTACATCTCGATAAAATCGGGGCAAAGCTTACCAAGCTTACAAAAGAACAAGCTGATTATATTAATGTTCCAGTTGAAGGTCCTTATAAATCTGAATTATATCGTTATTAAATTTGGATCTACTTTTTCTAAATATCCTCTCGTCGATACCGGATTTAATAACTAAATCCGTTGAATCTAATCCAGACATAGCTTATTTTGTTATTGCTATGGCTATGTTCTTAGAAAATATAATACCTCCGATTCCTTCTGAAATAATAATGCCATTAGGTGGCTTCTTTGTATATCAGGGAACTCTAAATTTTTATGTATTAGTCTTTTTTGGTCTACTAGGAACCGTAATTGGAGCATTGCCTTGGTACTACTTAGGTAAACTGATGAATGAAAAAAGGATGTCTAATTTTATAGAAAAAAGAGGAAAATTTATCGGTATTACAGTGAAAGATCTCAAAAAAAGTAAATTATGGTTTGATCAATACGGAATATCGCTTGTATTTTGGGGCAGATTAATACCTGGTATAAGAACATTAATTTCTGTTCCTGCTGGCATTGAACTTATGCCTTTGGGAACCTTTCTTATTTGGACTACGTTAGGTAGCCTTATTTGGATTATCGCGCTTACACTAGCCGGATATGCTTTTGGAGAAAATTATGAGGTTATTTCCCAATACATAGATAACTTTAAGATATTTCTTAAGCCCGTATTTGTGCTGATAGCCCTTTATTTTTTATTAAAATTTTTAAAGAAGTTGAAAAAAACCTAAAAAGGTATATCGTTATTAGTCTGCATTTCATTTCTAGAATATTCATTACTAACGTCAGCATCTCTTTTAGTTCCAAGAAGATTTAATCTATCTACTCTTATAACAGGTTTTTTTCTTTCTTCTCCAGTATTCTTATCTTTCCAAGAATCTACCTTAAAACTTCCTGTTATGCCAATTAAGGAGCCTTTTTTGACGTAATCAGCAGCAACTTGGGCTTGTTTACCCCAGATCTCTAAATTAAACCAATCTGGTTCTTCTTCTCTACTTCTCCTGTTGACAGCTAGCGTAAAGTTAGCCACTATTGTCCCAGACTCAAAATATCGCACGTCTGGTTCTCTGCCTGCACGGCCAACAAGGTTTACTGAATTAATTTCCATAGTTTATTTTTTTTTATATTACACATAATTCCTAATTTTGCTTGAACATTTTTGCTAGCTCTTCGTAACTTAAATCATTATTTTTATGGGGATCTGATAAATTGACTAGATATTACTATACAAATATTAAATTGTGATTTTTAATAGATTTAAATTTTCTCGCGATATTGGTATTGATCTTGGCACTGCAAATACTTTAATTCATGTCTCAGGGAAAGGTGTTGTCCTTCAGGAACCTTCAGTAGTAGCAATTGATCTTGAGGATGGGTCGCCACTAGCTGTGGGGACAGATGCAAAATTAATGCTCGGTAGAACGCCTGGAAATATACGAGCAATAAGACCTTTGAAAGATGGGGTAATTGCAGACTTTGATGCTGCTGAGCAAATGTTAAAAATGTTTATCCAAAAATCGAATGAAGGGAGAGGTATTTTAACACCAAGATTAGTTATTGGAATTCCTAGTGGAGTCACAAGTGTTGAGAGACGTGCTGTCAGGGAAGCGGGATTAGCGGGTGCAAGAGAAGTACACTTGATTGATGAGCCTGTAGCTGCTGCTATTGGTGCTGCACTGCCGGTTACAGATCCAATTGGGACTATGATCGTTGACATAGGCGGCGGAACCACAGAAGTAGCAGTCCTTAGCTTGGGAGGTACTGTGTTAAGTGAATCAGTACGTGTTGCTGGTGATGAGATTAATGAATCTATTGCAATATACTTAAAAAAAGTACATAACCTAGTTGTAGGAGAAAGAACAGCTGAAGAAATAAAGATTAAAATTGGCTCTGCTTTTCCTAATGATGATTTTGATAAAATATCGATGGAGGTAAGGGGTCTCCATTTATTATCTGGGTTGCCAAGGAGCGTTAATTTATCTTCAGGAGAAATTAGAGAGGCTATGGCTGAACCTTTAAATAAAATAGTTGAGGCAGTTCGGCGAACTTTAGAGAGAACTCCTCCGGAGTTGGCTGCAGATATTGTTGATAGAGGAATAATGCTTGCTGGAGGAGGAGCATTAGTGCGGGGTATAAGTGATTTACTAAGTCATGAGACTGGGATATTTACACATATTGCTGAGAATCCTTTACTTTGTGTCGTTAATGGTTGTGGAGAAGTTCTTGATGACTTCAAGAGATTAAAAAGAGTTGTCGATACACCAGATTTTGCTAGAAATGCAATACGAGATTGAATTCAATGATAGAAACCCGACGAATTAAAAGTTCTCGTTGGTGGAATAAGAGAAAGATATGGTTTGTTTTTTTATGTTTATTATTTTTAATAATTATTAGAGCTTCAAAAACTTTTTTTTATCGAGATATTTTTTATGTAATATCAAAACCATTTTGGCCAGGAGAATTTCAAAAAGAAATTATCTTAAACAGTTCAGATAAGGAACTAAAGATTAAATTAATTCAGCTGGAAAAGGATAATTCACGATTAAGAAGTCTTCTTTCTCTTCAAAATGCTTCAAGCGAAAAAAAAATTACTTCAGCAGTAATTTCAAGAAATAATGGTAGTTGGTGGAAACAACTTATTCTTAATAAAGGATCTAGAGATGGCGTTGAAAAAGGAGATGCAGTTGTTGGTCCTGGTGGTTTATTAGGAGTAATTGATGATGTTTCATATCTTACTTCTTCTGTAAAATTACTGACTAGTCTTGATAGTAAAGTTGGCGTTTGGGTTCAAAGAAATAACCTCAGTGGTCTTTTAATTGGTCTAGGCAGCGATTCTCCCCAATTAATTTTTTATGCAAAGGATGTAGATGTAAATATAGGAGATTATGTTATTTCGTCTCCAGCAAGCACTGTTTTGCCTCCAAACATACCTATTGGAATAATTACATATTTAGATATTGAATCAAAACCTATAACAACTGCAAAAGTTCAATTGATTGCTAGACCTCATGCCATAGATTGGGTGCAGATATTAAAACTAGAAAATAAATGAATAGATATTCAAGAAGGTTTTATTCACTTATTTCTTTTGTAATAATTCCAATCATGTTTTTTTGGAATCCTAGTTGGTTCTCATTGATGGGAATCACTCCTTATTGGCCTTTATTTTGGATCTTGCCTTGGGCTTTATTGTATGGGCCTTTAAGTGCAGTTATTATTAGTTTCTGTATTGGAATAATTTTAGATTCTTTAATTAACGATATTTATACTCAAATACCAGGTTTAATGATTTGTGGCTTCTGGTTTGGAAGAATCGGTCTTTCTCAAAAGCATGTTTTAAAAAATTATCAATATGGCTTAATTACATCTATTGGCACTTTTATCTGCGGTGTTTTTTATTTTATTCAGGTTTTATTCAATTCTACTGTTGATAATAGTTTTAGTTTATTATTTCCACATGCAATTAAAAATATTTTTGCTCAGATTTTCCTTACAGGATTATTCTCACCAGTTTTTAGCTCTTGGCTTTATTTATATTTCAAGAAAAATATGATTAATAAGTTATCAAAAAGATTCTAACTGTATAAGTTTATTTGCCAACTTACGCTATATAAATCAAAATTTTGAATAATAAAAAAAACTTGTAGATATTTAAGATATATCTTTTTCTGTGCATAATGTTATATTTTTACTTGTTAGATTAAATAAACAAAACATTCAATCCATACTCTGTTTTGAATTAAATCAGTAATTCACTTTTTTATCGATGTCAAAAGCAAGCATTTTAGTAGTTGATGATGAACCAGCTGTATTAAAGGTTTTAGTGACAAGACTTCAATTAGCAGGTTATGAAGTTTTTTCTGCTACTAACGGAGAGGAAGCTATTGAAGCTTTTCATAAAGAATCTCCAGACTTAATAGTTCTTGATGTAATGCTCCCCAAAATGGATGGGTTTGCTGTGTGTAGGAGAATTCGAGCAGAGTCAGTTGTACCAATAATATTTCTTACTGCCTTGGAAGCTATCTCTGAAAGAGTAGCTGGTCTTGATTTAGGGGCAGATGATTACTTATCTAAACCATTTAGTCCAAAAGAGTTAGAAGCCAGAATAGCCACCATCTTAAGGCGTATGGGCCCAAGTATATCTGTTGCTGAGACCAAAGAGGTCCCCTCAGGTAAAGGTGTGATGAAATTTGGAAATTTAGTTGTAGATACCAATAGGAGACAAGTATCTAGGGCCGGCGAAAGAATTAGTCTTACTTATACCGAATTTAGTCTTCTAGAATTATTATTTGATGAGCCTGGCAAAGTTGTTCCAAGAGCTGAAATTTTAGAACAATTATGGGGCTATCCCCCAAGACGAGCGGCTGATTTAAGAGTAGTCGATGTTTATGTTGCGAGATTGAGAGGTAAACTTGAACCTGATCCAAGGAATCCTGAACTTATTCTTACAGTTAGAGGTATTGGTTATGCCTCACAAAGAGTAGGAGAAACAGCAACATCTTTGGCAAGTTGAAATTTATTCTGATAACTTTATTAAATAAAACTTATACTATCTAAATTTTGTCTGATTTTAGAGAAGCTCGCTTAAATAAAGCCCAATCATTGATTCAAAAGGGTTTTCCCCCTTATGCGGAAAAGTTTAAGGTTACGCACACTAGTAAGTTCTTAATTGATTCTTATAGTTATTTAGATAATGGTGAAGAATTTGATTTAGATGTTTCAATTGCTGGAAGGGTTTTAGCTAAAAGAGTTATGGGAAAATTAGCTTTCTTTAGTATTAGTGATCAAGAAGGTCCTATCCAATTATTTTTAGATAAATTAATAATTGATCAATGTGATCAACAATTATCATTCGAAGATCTCAAAGAAATTGTAGATATAGGAGATTGGATTGGTGTTCAGGGAACTATTAAAAAAACGAATAAAGGCGAATTATCAATAAAAGTATCTAAATGGGAGATGCTTTCAAAAGCATTACAGCCCCTCCCAGATAAATGGCATGGTCTTACTGATATAGAAAAAAGATATAGGCAAAGATATGTAGATCTTATAGTTAATCCATATTCAAAAAATGTATTTAAAATCCGAGCTACTTGCATTAGTTTGATAAGAAGATGGCTAGACAATAGGGACTTTCTTGAAATTGAAACCCCTATTCTTCAATCTGAGGCAGGAGGGGCAGATGCCAGACCATTTATTACTCACCACAATACTCTTGATATACCTTTATACCTAAGGATTGCTACTGAACTGCATTTAAAAAGGATGATCGTTGGTGGCTTTGAGCGAATTTATGAATTAGGACGAATTTTCCGAAATGAGGGGATTAGTACAAAACATAATCCTGAATTCACCTCAGTTGAAATATATCAGGCTTTCTCAAATTATGAAGACATGATGAATCTGACTGAAGACTTAATATCTGAAATAGTTCTTGAGATTTGCCAATCTTTAGAAATTAATTACCAAGACCAAAACATCAATTTTTCTAAACCATGGGCCAAAATTTCTATGAAGGAAGCCGTCAAAAAATATACAGGAATTGATTTTGATTCTTTTGATGGGAATATAGAACAACTCAAAATTTCCCTGAAACAAATTAATATTCATGTGCCTACTGAAATTGATTCAGTTGGAAAATTACTAAATGAAGTCTTTGAACAGAAAGTTGAAGCTCAACTTATACAGCCAACTTTTATTTTGGATTATCCTGTTGAGATTTCTCCTTTAGCCAGAAGGCATTCTATAAATTCAGATTATGTTCAAAGATTTGAATTATTTATTGCAGGTAGGGAACTGGCTAATGCATTTAGTGAACTTATTGATCCGATTGATCAACGTTCAAGATTAGAATTGCAACAATCCTTAAAAGATGCAGGGAATTTAGAAGCGCATGGAATTGATGAAGATTTCTTGCATGCTCTAGAAATTGGGATGCCACCAACAGGTGGACTCGGAATTGGGATTGATAGATTGATAATGTTAATAACAAATAGTTCATCTATAAGGGATGTTATTCCTTTCCCATTAATGAAACCTGAAGTTACTTTGCATAAATCCTGAAATTTACCTTGGATGAAGTAAAATATAA
>CEUK01354152.1_pt1 | contig 13094 bp, 11 predicted proteins | sample 356451 | NCBI WGS metagenome assembly CEUK01 (sample SAMEA2622843, study PRJEB7988) | marine metagenome | isolation source: saline water (ENVO:00002010), including
GACACATCAAAAGAGCTGATAGCAGAATATAAGGTGACAGATCCTGATTTGAGTTTAAGTCTAGAAGAGACAGAATTCCCTTCAAATGCTCTTCCTGAAATTACTCAAAATGCACTATTACTAGCTATACAAGCATGCCCTGTAGGAATACACCGTATGAGTCCAGATATCGAAGGGTTAGTCCAAACCTCAAACAATCTTGCTCGTATTGAAGTGGGAGAAGGAAATGTAAATATTCAATGTCTAAACAGAAGCTCTGTAGATTCAGAAAAATGGGACCATGCACGTTCCATTGAAGCTGCGTTTGCATTAGCTGGACTTTCTTCTCAACAAGGTGGAGCCTATCCAGGATGGACTCCTAATCCTTCATCAGATGCAGTAGAAATGCTTAGATCTCTTTATATAGAAAAATACAATGAAGACCCTAGAGTACTTGCATGTCATGCTGGGTTAGAATGTGGAATACTCGGAACTAATTATCCAGAAATGGATATGGCTTCATTTGGCCCAAATATAAGAGGAGCCCATAGCCCTGACGAATGTGTTCAGATAAGCTCAGTAGCTAAATTTTGGGATTTTCTGTTAGAAGCTCTTAAAAGAATTCCAAAACGTGCGTAAACAGATTCTTGTAATAAATGACGATGGAATTACCTCAAAGGGGATTAAAGCCCTTGTTGAGGCTGTTCAAGATCTAGGTGACGTACATATAGTAGCTCCAAATAGTCCTCAGTCAGGAATGGGGCATGCAGTTACAATAGGCAATATTTTAAAGATAAAAGAACATAGTTTCAGTTTAGATGTAGCAAGTTCACACAGCATATCTGGAACACCTGTGGACTGTGTTAAGCTAGCGATATATAAGATTTTGGACAGTAAACCAGATCTATTAGTAAGCGGTATTAATCACGGGAGCAACAGCTCTATTAATGTTATTTATTCTGGAACCATGTCAGCAGCAGTTGAGGGAGCTGTTGAAAATATCCCGTCTATTGGATTTTCCCTATTAAATCATCATCCAGACGCAGATTTTACAGTTGCGAAAGAGGTTGCAAAAACTATTGCTGAAGAAGTATTAGAAAAAGGGCTTCCTACAGGAGTTTGCCTCAATGTCAACATTCCTAAAGTAAACCTTGAGGAATTCAAAGGGATAAAAGTTTGTAGACAAAGTGCAGGTTATTGGAAAGATGATTTTGAAGAAAGAGTAGCTCCAAATAAGGAAACATACTATTGGCTCAAGGGTGAATTCACAAATCTAGACAAAGGAGATGATACAGACGAATTTGCCCTTTCTCATGGTTTTGCATCTGTTGTCCCAACTCAATATGACTTAACTGCACATCACTTCATTTCAGCCCTTAACTTTTGGGAATTATCTTCAGATAAATGATTTATAGGCTAAACAACATATACATAGGAATAATTGCAGGCCTTTTAGGTGTCGTGATTGGGTTCTTTATTCTTGGATGGGTATGGTCATTTACTAATGGAGATAGCATCACTTATTTCATAAACAATATTGCAAGGAAATCACTGTTATATAGAGACAGCATTCTTACGGTTTGCACATTGTTTAATATTGGAATATTCTACCTTGCTCTAAGAAAGGAAATGTGGAAATTTTGCATGGGTATAATGTTAATTATCATGCTTTCTGTACCAATAATTATTTGGTTTCAGATGCAAGCTGGGATTACATAAATGAGTGATAAAAACCATAAAATATTCATAGTAGCTGGAGAGGCTTCAGGGGATAATTATGGGGCACTTTTTGCAAGAGAATCAACAAAAATAAAAAGTGTAGAAATAATAGGATGGGGTGGTGACCAAATGTCATCGCAAGGTGTCACAATTACTAAGTATTATAACGAGCTAGCTTTTATGGGATTTTGGGAGGTCCTAAAGAACTTAAAGACAATAACTCGTAATATAAAAAAATGTTGGGAGGAGATTCAAGATTTCAATCCTGACGCGCTTGTACTAGTTGATTTTCCAGGCTTTAACATGAGAATTGCTAAAAAGGCTAAAGCAGCTGGCATTAAAACATATCAAATTATTTGTCCTCAGATTTGGGCTTGGAAAGCATCTAGAATAAATGCTCTAAAAAGAGATTACAATGCAGTCTTCCCTACCCTACCATTTGAAGACCAAATTCTAAAAAATGGCGGCGTAAACTCTCAATCTTTTGGGCATCCTATTATTGATACATTAGATGACTTTGTAGTAGAAAAAGATCCCAAACTAATTGCCCTTTTACCTGGATCAAGGAAACAGGAATTAAATAAAATTCTACCAGTTTTTATTGAGACAACAAGGCAATTAGATGGCTATAATTTTATTATTGCCGGAGCTCCCGGATTGACTGAAAATGATTACTCACAAGCATCAAAAGCTGGGATAAAAGTTGAGTTTGGCCAAACAAGAGAAATTCTAGCAAAATCGCAAGCTGCAATTATAACATCAGGCACTGCAACTCTTGAAGCTGCTTTGCTAGGAACAAAGCATATAATAGCTTATAAAACTGGAGCATTTAACTATACAATAGCAAGGTTATTTATTAATGTAAAGCACATTGGCTTACCTAATTTAATAGTTGGAGAAGAAGTGGTCCCCGAACTAATACAAGGGGATTGCAATACGGAAAATATTGCCAAGCATTTAGAGCAAATATTATCCAAAGACGATCAGCTAAAAAGCTTTGCTCATATTAGAAAAAAGCTAGGGGAACCTGGGGCTAGTAAAAGAATAGCTAGTTATATCCTTAAAGATTCTTTAGGCTCATAGAACTTGGGTATGTGATAATAACTTCGTATGTTACAACACGCCTTTCATTAGGCCCTAATTCCATTTTAAAGAGGACTTCGTGAGCTTGCATATCAGCTTGTCCTCCTTCAGAAACAACTACACTTATCTCTACTTTTGAATCTCTAGATTGAGTCCTTGGAAATCTATCGACTAAATTGACACTAACTGAATCTGAATGTGTGTTTTCAACTGATAGCTTCCAAGTTTGATTTACCTTATTTCTTCCCCCAAATTTTCTTGAAGTACTTTCTTCTGCGCTTAATTCTCTCGAACACATAACATGAGGGTCTGCGCCGAGGCTAAGCTTTAATGTATCTCCTACTACAGGAACTGACATGTTGAAACTGCCCAAATAAGAATTGTTTGAAAACACTTGGGCTTTACCTGGCATTAGTTTGTGTTCAGCCCAATTACCACAATGCACAATAGCATATGACGAGTTATTTATTGCAGGCGCAGCTAGATATTCTATCTCTCCATCTAAAGTGAATGAATCTACTTCTAATCTAATTGTATTGCCCTCTCCATTAATGGATTGATTTCCATCTATATGGAAACTAAATCTAGAGTCTCCAACAAAATTGTCTGTAATTTCATCTAAAGTAATATCGCCTTCATAGTCAGAATAACTAAAATCCGGGCATGCAATAGTTCTATATGCTTTTGAAGAATTTGACTGCTCCATCAAAACCCAATCTTCAATTAGTTGTGGGGCGATACTAATTGCTGGTTTTCCACTAATAAGATTGATTAAAACATTATCCCAATTTACACCTGATTTTTGTTGAATTGCTGCCTGCCTTCTAACAAACACTTCACCTTCTTCATAGTACAATTTGTATTCCGGAACCCAAAAGCCTGTCTTTATCAAATAAGACAATTTCACCTCTTTTGGCAGGGTGCTATCTATTTCACTTGAAAAGCTCAATTCAATAATTCCCTCGGAATCTGAACCAAGACTTAATAGAGTATTATATCTTGAGTATAGTTTCGAGAGATCTTTATTTACTGCATCAATATCAATTTGAACATCAAGTATTTCAAGGCCCAAATCTTGATTCCTCTCTCTAAGAAAATCTGCCATTTCAATTACGTCATCAACCAACAGAACCTCTGAATCTGAGCCAATATCCCTGTTTGCTTGTAGAAATAACCTCTCCTCATTTAATGTGTGGAGTTGAGCCTCGAACATTTTCTTTTGTAGTTCTATAATTGTAATTGAGTCGAGAAGAGTGTTTAACTCAGAACTTTTTGAGCTGTCGTCATGTAACACATCGTATTGAACAGTTTCAAGGTCAAAGCCCTTAGGCAAATCAACTTGTATTGTTTGAGGGTCAATATCGCTTGAAATTCCTTGAACAATAATTGTACTCTCAGATGAGAAAACTAGTGTTGCAGTATGTTCTACTCGAGCTCCTAATTCGTGCACTTCTACTGATGTGATAGGCCAAAATTCATTTGTGGTTTGGGCTGTAGAAGAAAAAACTAAAGAGAAGAGTATCAATACTACTGATAAGCGCTGAAAAGTATTAATCATGAGGACAATTTAATCAAGATTACATCAAGGTTGGCAGACTACTGTATCTACAGATTCGGACGATGCTATCCACCATCCTAATGCAGAATCTAAATGAGAAATTAAATTTGAAGGAGGTGAAAACGGATTTCCTTGAGCTGATAGCGACGTTTCAAAACTCAATAAAGTTTCATATGCGTTCCTGTCTATAGTTTCTAGTTTAACAAGAACAGTATCCCCTGTTTTCCAAAGCCCGATCTCATCTAAATCTAAAGTATCTGTGTCTGTAAAATATCTAAGCAAGGGAAAATCAAAGGTTTGGCCATTTACAATTAAATCATCCCAAACTGAACCAAGTGGATATATGTAAAATGGATCTTTAACTTGACCAGCTAGCTCATGCCAATTAGCAAATTTATTTATTCTTCTAGAAGCCCAACGGTAAGCATTACCAAGAGTGTCCGGATCTGTATAGATGATATTAATTTTACCCAAACTATCAGTTTGAGAGTCTTCAGTAAAGAAAAAGCTTGATTGTTCAATAGGAATTACTGGGTGCATTGTCGTTGAACCAAACGTTTCATATTCATTATAAAGTACGTGTAAGTCATAGGTTTTGCCTTCTACACCTCTCAATTGTTTAGACTCTGGTATTCTACGACTAATCGTGTAAACTGGTATTGGAATAAAGGGAAGTATATACTGAGGTATTTTAAATAACTCTGAAATGTATTCTAATTGAGCTGGCTCCAACATTGAAGGGTATGTTTCAACTAAATTATATGTCACCTCATCTACACTTACTTCAACCTTTGCGCCTGAAAGATAATTTTCCCAAAAATTTATATTTATAGGGTCAAAATATCCTGATGACAGACTTAAAAGAACAATTGGTTTTTGGCCTTTTTTAATAACCCCTTCAACTACTAGCATAGGATCTGAATCAGGCAGGTCTACATCAATGACCTTTGAACAGCTAATTACTAGGATTAAAAACCCAATTATAATAGTGGTTAACAGTAGCTTGGAATTGTTTAGGATAGAGCGAATCATATAGTTGCAAAAGTAGATACAATATATAACCTTACGGAAGGTATGATACCCTAAATTCGCAAAACTATCATTACAATGCTGAACCGACGCCACATCCGAATTAAGATTCTTCACATCCTATACGGATTTTACCAAACCGAAGACTCTGATTACGTTAAAGCAAAACAAGCTTTAGACCACAGTATCAATAAGATGCACGAGCTGTACCTCTTACTCTTAAATATGATTGCTGGCCTTCAAGGTATTGCAATTGACAGGATAGAAACTGCTAGGAAAAAACACATTCCTACACAAGAGGATTTGCACCCTAATACCAAATTTGTTAGAAACGCTCCGCTTAGAGTTTTGGCTAACAGTAAAAATCTTCAAAAATCTTCTGAAGAAGTAGGTGTTGGTTGGAGTAAAAATCAAGAACTTCTAAGAAACATGTTTCGAAATCTAATTGAAGATGAGGAGTACACTAATTATATGACTTCAGATGATAGAGGATTTAAGCATGACAAGGAGAGTCTAGTTAGAATGTTCCGTAAGAATCTTGTAAATCAAAAAGTGTTTCAAGACATGCTTGAAGAAGAGAGTATTTTTTGGATAGATGATCTCGATTTAGCTAGTTCTATGGTTATAAAAACTATAAAGACTATTCAAGAGGAGGAGGATGAGGTTACACTTCTTTCTGTTTGGAGAGATGATGATGATGATAAAGATTTTATGGAAGATTTGTACGCTCAAACATTAGCCCAAGGAACTGAAAATGAAGCATTAATAAAGGAAGGAGCCCAAAACTGGGAGCTAGAAAGAATAGCTCTTACAGATAAGATTCTAATGAAAATGGCTTTGGCCGAGGCCAAACACTTTCCATCAATTCCTCTAAAGGTTACTTTAAACGAATATATCGAACTTTCTAAATATTACAGTACCGACAAGAGTCACAGTTTTATTAACGGAATCCTTGATCAGCTTTTCTTCAAGCTTGTTGAAAAGGGTGATATCGTTAAAATTGGTAGAGGATTAGTTTAAATCATGAAGAGCTTATTATTCACAGCTATAATTTCTACACTTCTATTCAGTTGTGGGGATGATGGTAGAATGAGCACAGACCTTATAAACATTCCTGCTTCTGCTTCAAATAACATTGAAGAAGATGACGAATTTGCTGTAATTGATTTTGAGGTAATGGATTTCGATTTTGGCACTATCGCAGCTGGAAGAAGACTCAATTTCGAATTCAAATTCTCAAACTCAGGCACTGCACCCCTATTAATTGCAAACGTACAATCTCAATGTGGTTGTACTGTTGCAAAAGATTGGCCCAAAAAAGCAATTTATCCCGGAGAATCAGGTGTTATTGAAGTTGAGTTTGACTCAACCGATAGAACAGGGTCACTTACTAAAAGAATTGATATCGTAACAAATACTAGACCTGCAATTACTCAATTAATGATAAAGGGAAATGTTATAGGCCCTGACTTCACAAAAGAAGATTTGCAATAACTTAGACAACAACAAGAAAATATGCTAAACATTTTATTACAAGCTGAAGCTACTGAGCCTGGATTCCCATGGATACTATTCTTAGGAATGTTCATCATCATGTATTTTTTTATGATCAGACCACAGATGAAGAGACAAAGAGAAGCCAAGGAATTTAGAGAAGCTATCAGTAAAGGAGATACTGTTGTAACAATAGGCGGGGTACACGGGAAAATTATATCTATTAGCGACCTTACAGTTGTACTAGAAGTTGAGTCTGGTAAAATCAGAGTTTCAAAGTCTGCTATAAGCCCTACCGGATACCCAATGTCTGACGAAGTAAAGTAATATGATTACTGAGAATCAAACGACTGGATCTAAAATGCCATTAGCTCTAGCATTGCTTCCTATTATTTTATTGGTAGCATTACTTAGAACAAATGTGTATTTCTTTGGAGACTACAGCTCGTCCGGTTCTAATCAAATAGCTTTACTTATTTCCGCTCTTATTGCGGGAGGAATTGGTATGTATAGAGGTGTAAGTTGGTCAGCATTAAGAGATGCAATATCTTCTAATATCTCTCAAGCTACTGAAGCTATCATCATCCTTCTATTAATTGGAGCACTTACTGGCTCCTGGTTACTAGCTGGGATAATTCCGGCATTTATGCATTATGGATTACTTCTTTTAGAACCAACGATTTTCCTTTTTGCTGCATGTATTATTTGCGCTGTTCTATCTATAGCAACAGGCTCTTCATGGGGTACTGTTGGTACTGTTGGAGTTGCTTTAATAGGTATTGGCACAGCTATGGGTATTAGTAAAGGATGGGTTGCAGGTGCTATTATAAGTGGTGCATATTTTGGCGATAAACTCAGCCCTTTATCCGACACTACAAACTTGGCTCCTGCTGTTTCAGGAACAGACTTGATTACTCACATCAAGTATATGACCATAACAACCGTTCCTAGTATTTTAATTACTCTTGTAGTATTCCTTGTGGTTGGTTTAACCGGAGGCGCTGTAACAGAAAATATTGAATTTGCATCTGGTTTTGGCGAAGCTATCAAATCAAAATTTAACATTAATCTAGGGCTTTTCTTTGCCCCTATTGCAGTTCTTATAATGATTGCTAGAAAAGTTCCAGCTGCTGCTGCATTATTTATTGGAGTATTACTAGGTACTTTAACAGCTATTATTTTCCAACCTCAGGCCATTAGAGAAATTGCAGGAGAAGAATTGAGTTATGCTGCTGCGTCTTATTATTCTTCAATTACTTCGATGGCAATTGACACACATTTTGTTACAGGCAATGAGCTTGCTGATGAACTGTTAGGCGCCAAGGGAATGGCTGGAATGATGAATACGATTTGGCTTATCATATGCGCAATGGTATTTGGTGCAGTTTTACAGGCTTCTAGTATTTTAAAGCGTATTACAGATAGCTTGATAAGTGGTGTGAATTCTGTTTTAGGCCTTGTAGGGAGTACTGTAGGAACATGTCTTGCATTCAACATCCTAGCTTCTGACCAATACATTGCTATTGTTGTCCCCGGAAAGATGTATGCTGACGCATATAAAGAACATGGATTAGCTCCTGAAAATTTAAGTAGAACTTTAGAAGATGCAGGAACCGTTACATCTGTATTAATTCCTTGGAATACATGCGGAAATGCTCAAAGTGGAATTCTTGGCGTAGCAACACTAGCTTATGCGCCATATTGCATATTCAATTGGGTTAGTCCAATTATGTCATTATTTGTAGCAGGATTTGGCTACAAACTAAAAAGACTAGAGAATTGATATGGCTGATGAGACAGATAGCATCGTAATCAACGGAGCAAGGGAACACAACCTCCGTGATATTGATGTAGTCCTACCTAGAAACAAACTAATTGTATTTACAGGAGTTAGTGGATCTGGTAAATCTTCACTTGCATTCGACACTATTTACGCAGAAGGCTCTAGAAGGTATTTAGAAACCTTAAGTTCATATGCAAGGCAGTTTATTGGAGGGCTAAAACGACCGAATGTTGAATACATTAGCGGTCTGAGTCCAGTTATTAGTATAGAACAGAAAACTGTTACACGCAATCCTCGATCAACTGTTGGAACAGTAACTGAAGTTCACGACTTCTTGCGACTTCTTTTCGCTAGAGCTGCTACCGCATATTCTATAGAGACCGGTGAACCTATGGTAAAAAACAGTGATGAGGATATCACTGCAAGTATTGAAAAGCGATTCGCAGACACAAAGCTTTTAATCCTAGCTCCAATTGTAAGAGGAAGAAAAGGGCATTATAGAGAACTCTTTGAAAATGTTCGTAAACAAGGATATGTAAGAGCGCGTGTAGATGGTGAAATAGTTGAATTGGATGATGGCTTCAAGGTTGATAGATACAAAGTCCACGATATTGAACTTGTAGTTGATAGAATTATAGTTGGTGGGGATAATACTAGACTTAATCGTTCTGTTAGAACTGCACTAAAGCTTGGAAAGGGATCTATGTGTGTAATTCAACACGGTGTAATAAATCCCAAGCTTATTTATTTTTCTAGAAATTTAATGTGCCCTACAACAGGTATAGCTTATCCTGATCCGGAGCCAAACCTATTCTCGTTTAATTCTCCTTATGGAGCTTGCCCTACGTGTAATGGACTTGGAAATGTTGCAAAAGTTGATAGAGAGCTTGTATTTCCCGATCCCAAAAAGAGTGTTAGAAAAGGCGGTATTGCTCCGTTGGGCGAACTAACTAGCAATAAAATTTCAAAAATTATTGAAGCAATCATTACGTCAAAGGGGATGAAGGCCACAACGCCAATAGGCGAACTAAGCGAAGAGATTATTGGTATTATCCTATACGGCTCTAATGAGAACATAACACTTCCAAGCAAGTTTGGTTTATCAGAAACAGTGACATATGACGGTTTAGTTTCAATTGTAGAAACTGCAGCATCAAAGGCCAAATCAATCCCCCTTAAACGTTGGGCTCAGCAGTTTATGCAAAAGGTTGAATGCTCTAGCTGCAAAGGCACACGGCTCAAACCGACTAGTCTTCACTTTAAAATTGCCGATAAAAACATAGCAGACCTAGGGCAGTCAGATTTTATAAAGCTGTCCGAGTTTTTTGATGGAATTGAAGCTCATCTTGACGAGAAACAAAACAAAATTGCCCGAGAACCTCTTAAAGAAATTAGGGCGCGTATAGGATTTATGATTGATGTGGGACTTGGGTATTTAAGTCTAGATAGACTAGCTCGCTCTTTATCTGGCGGAGAAGGCCAACGCATACGTCTAGCAACTCAGATAGGATCAAAACTAACTGAAGTTCTATACATTTTAGATGAACCATCAATAGGTCTGCATCAAAGGGACAACCAAAGACTTATCTCTTCACTAAAAACTCTCAGAGATGCTGGAAATTCTATAATTGTAGTCGAACACGACGAAGACATGATGCGCTCGTCGGACTTCCTTGTTGACATAGGTCCTGGTGCTGGAAAACATGGTGGTACAATAGTGACTGCAGGGCCTCTTGGGGATCATTTAACCTCAAACTCTATAACAGCAGCATACCTCAATGGAGACAGGAAAATTGAAACTCCCCAAAAGCGTAGAAAGGGTAATAAGAAAAAACTCACAATCAAAGGCGCTTCGGGTCATAATCTGAAAAATGTTGATCTGAGTATTCCTCTAGGAACATTTACATGTGTCGCAGGGGTAAGTGGTTCAGGGAAGAGTTCTCTTATAAATCAGACCCTTTACCCTGCCCTTCAAAATCATCTTCACGAGCCCATAAGGAATCCGTTGCCCCATAAAAAAATTTTGGGCATGGATAATTTGGATAAGGTTATTGCTATCGACCAAACCCCAATTGGCCGTACTCCTCGCTCTAATCCAGCAACGTACACTGGCATGATGGATCATATACGTAAACTATTCACATTGCTTCCTGAAGCAAAAATTCGCGGATATAAACCCGGTAGATTTTCATTTAACGTAGTAGGCGGAAGATGTGAAGACTGTAAAGGAGCAGGCCTCCGCACGGTTGAAATGAATTACCTGCCTGACGTGTATGTACCGTGTGTATCATGTGATGGGAAGAGATTCAATAGAGAAACACTTGAGGTACGTTATAAAGGCAAAAGCATCAGCGACGTTTTAGCTATGACAATAAATGAAGCTAATGAATTTTTTGATGCTCATCCAAAACTTAAAAAAATTATCAGTACTCTGAAAGATGTTGGTCTTGGATATATCACTCTTGGACAGCCATCTACCACTCTTAGTGGTGGTGAAGCACAAAGAGTAAAACTTGCCTCAGAATTAAGTAGAGCAAATACTGGAAATACTCTCTATATACTTGACGAACCCACTACCGGACTTCACTTTCAAGATGTTGAAATGCTTTTAAATGTATTGAATCGATTGGTTAATTTGGGCAATACTGTCATAGTAATAGAGCATCATTTAGACGTAATAAAAGTTGCAGATCACGTAATTGACATGGGACCAGAAGGCGGAATTGGTGGTGGTAAAATTGTAGCTCAAGGAACACCAGAAAGCGTCGCAAATGAAAAAGAGAGCGCCACAGGAAAATTTCTTGCTCAGATGTTAGCTTAGCTCGTCCGCCTTATTTAAGTTTGAGTAATGTCAAAACAATTCAAGCAACGTACGTGGACTGAGATAATGTCCAAGGACAGCTGGTCCATCTTTAAAATAATGAGTGAATTTGTTGAAGGGTTTGAAGCTCTTCATAGAATTGGGCCCTGTGTTTCAATTTATGGATCAGCTAGAACAGGCCCTGAAACTCAAGTATATCAAGACGCACAGCGAATTGCATATCTATTATCAGAAGCTGGTTACGGGGTTATCACTGGAGGGGGGCCTGGTGTAATGGAAGCTGGAAATAGAGGTGCTCAAGACGCCGGAGGAACATCGGTGGGGCTCAATATTGAACTTCCATTTGAACAAAAAGACAACCCATACATAGACAGAGATAAGAGCATTGACTTTGATTACTTTTTTGTGAGAAAAGTCATGTTTGTGAAATACAGCCAAGGATTTATTGTAATGCCTGGCGGATATGGCACAATGGACGAACTATTTGAAGCTTTGACTCTGCTTCAAACAGGCAAACTTAATTCTAGGCCAATAGTTCTTTATGATTCTAAATTTTGGATTGGTTTGGTGGATTGGTTTAAGGACACTATGCTTGATAAATACAAGACTATTTCTGATACAGATCCAAATCTTTTTTCGCTTGTTGACACCCCTGAAGAAGCTGTGAAGGTTATTACAGATTTCCATTCAAAAGCACCACTTAAACCCAATTTCTAACATGAAAAAACTATTACCACTACTCCTATTATCGGTTTCTTTTGAATCATATGCTCAAGATCCTTTACCATATACCGCTGAACATTTTACAGCTGAATATGTACCTTTAGAAAATTGGTTTCCTTTAAACGTGGAAGAAATGTGGGATGTTCCAATGGTCCCACTAAACCTTCAATTTGAGTTTCCGTGTTTTGGCGATACTGCAGACCTTGTATGGCTTAGCGATATTGGTGGTGGTGTTGAAATACACATGCCAGATGGTAATTTACACTTACTATCTATTACTAATGCTGATTTTAATGACGTGTTGAATGTGCTTAATCCAGATAGTGCTGAAGGGTCTACTCATAGATATTTAACTGAGGGTACATCGCCAAATATGATTTACAAACTCGAATTCAATAACGTGGGGTTTGATTGGGAAATGTTAAATACCGGCGGAGCTGCGTCTGTAGCAGATGTTCAAATTTGGTTATATGAAAATGGGGATATGGAAATTAGATATGGGCCAAGTACAATAGTAGATATGGATGATATAAATTTCTGGGGAACTGCTTCTGCTGGACTATCTAGTTACTGGGATTTTTACGATTTTACTTCGAATTTTCTTTGGGCTAATGGTGATGCTTCAAACCCTGATTTTACTGATTATTTAGGAGTTGAGTACGACAGCCTACAGGTTAGCACCATTTTTACTGGCATTGACTCGTGGCCTTCAGATGGACAGGTTTACCGATTTGGCTATAATTTGGCACCTATCATTGATGTTGATGAGTTAGATAAGAATGATTTGAGCGTATTCCCAAATCCTGCAACTGAGTATATTGATTTGAAATTCTCAGATGAAGAATCCAGGGTTGTAACTGTTTATGATATCAATGGAAAATTGGTGATTGAGCACCAATGTTCAA
>CEUK01178427.1_pt1 | contig 13075 bp, 12 predicted proteins | sample 356451 | NCBI WGS metagenome assembly CEUK01 (sample SAMEA2622843, study PRJEB7988) | marine metagenome | isolation source: saline water (ENVO:00002010), including
AAATGTTGATGATCTTCCAATGGGAGTTTATACATTAAGATTCAACAACACTATCCATCATTTAAAAGAAAAGAGAATAGTTAAGCAAAATTAAATTTATCTTAATCTTGCGCAGTTGACGCATTTTGCTTCTTCTGGCATTAAAAGTATTCTAGCTTCTTGGATTGGTCTATCACATTTGATGCATTTACCAAATTTGGGGTCATTAATTCTAGAGAGTGCAAGTCTTAGTTTTTTTAATTTTTCTTCAGCTTTTCTTAAAGTTCTATCGTTAATTGTTTTGTTATTTATGGCATCCATTCTGCTTATCCTACCAATAGCATTTTCAGGAGATATTGGAGAAGTAATTTCTTTTAATTCAGAAATTTCATCTAAGGTTTGTGCTACTCTAAATTTAATTTTATTTTTAATAACCTTTATATTCAAAATATCAAAATGTTTCTAATTTATGTTTAAGTTATTAATTTCTTTTCTTTTTTCCGTATCATTTTTTTCTGGTTTTTTTTGTCAAGGTGTAATATTTGATAAAAAAATATATTCTGATGCTGAACAGTATCAATCAAAAAATCTTGGTTTCACAAATTCTTTAAAAGATTCTATTTCTTTAAGAAAATATTGTCCGCCCGTCAAAGATCAGTATGGCGCAACTTGCGTAGGTTGGGCAGCAGCTTACGGATGTTTGTCCATAATGCATAATAAAATAAATAAAATAATAGATCTTCATGAGAAAGAAGCTTTTGCTTTTGATCCTAATTTTTTATACTCATGGATTGATAATAATCGATTTAATAATAATTGCCAAAAAGGAACTTATCCTCTGTACGCTTTTTATTTTTTAGAAAATTATGGTTGTAAAAAAATGTATGCACCTAAACTATCAAAATGTAATAAAACAAGTAATAGAAAGAGTTTTGCTTATGCTGATCCTTTCAAAATAAAAAATTATGAAGCATGGTCTGAAATATTAGATGGGTTATCTCTTGAGGGTAAAATTAATCATATTAAAGAATATTTATCCAATGAAAAACCATTGTTTATCGGAGTTGAAACATTTTTGTCAATTGATTCTGATCAAACTATAAAAACTGGTTTATGGGAGCTTAAAGAAAATGAAGAAAGTGATGGAGGACATGCTATGACTTTAATTGGATATAATGATTTTAAATATGGTGGTGCTTTTGAATTAATGAATAGCTGGGGAAATGATTATGGAGATGATGGGTTTCTTTGGATAAAGTATGAAGATTTTATTAAAGTTTATGTAGAAATATATTCAATGGAAATATTCAATGAAGATATTAATAATTATTGTTTATTTGGTGATTGTAATAACTCCTACAGTTATTTTAGTAAGGATTCAATTATTACTTATGAAGGAGAATTTTTAGATGGTGAATTACACGGTTTTGGAATAGGATCTTTTAGTAATAGTTCAATTTGGATAGGTAATTGGAATAATGGTAAACCAGACGGTAAAGGTTTGTTTTATTTCCCCGAAGATCAAAAATTTTATAGGGTAAAATGTGCTGATAATATTTTGTATTCAGCAGGTTTAGGATTTGCTAATTTTGAAGATTCTGAAGAGATTAATGAATTTGAAGAAATGATTAATGAGTATGAATCCAAAGGGTTTATAAAAACATCTGACCCTGAAAATATTGAATATTTAAAAAATATAATGCCTGAAAATAAATAATTTATATAGTTAATTATTTAAAGAATTTATATGAACTTTTTTTCCTTTTTAAAACCATTAGAACATAAAAAACCTTTATCTAAAGATAAAGTAGATGCGGAATATAAAAAGCTTCGTTTGAAGGTCTTTGTCGGGATTTTTTTAGGATATGCAAGTTATTATTTAGTAAGAAAAAACTTCTCCTTGATTAAACCGGACTTGATTGAAATGGGTTGGGATAAAGGAGACCTGGGCTTAATAGGTGCTGCATTGTCTGTAGCATACGGAATTTCAAAATTTGTAATGGGTAATGTTTCGGATAGGAGTAACCCTAAAGTATTCTTGTCATTAGGACTAGGCAGTTCAGCAATAGTTATGTTTTTTTGGGGGTTAAATGATTGGGTTTTTGCATCTCTTGGAATGATGATCTTTTTAAATTTTTTGAATGGTTGGGTTCAAGGTATGGGTTGGCCAGCTTGCGGAAGAACGCTATCACATTGGTTCAGCCAAAAGGAAAGAGGAACCATAGTGTCGTTATGGAATGTAGCGCATAATGTAGGTGGAGCTTTGATGCCGGTGCTTTTTATTTGGGGGATGGTTTTATTCAATAACGATTTTAAATCCGCACTTTATTTCCCAGCAATTATTTCATTGATAATGGCCGTAGTAGTTTATTTTTTAATGGAAGATACACCACAGTCCAAAGGATTGCCTCCAATCGAGAAGTTTAAAAATGATGAAATTGGTGCTTCAGGACAAATTGAGCATGAATTAACAGCAAAAGAAATTTTATTTAATCATGTATTAAATAATAAATGGATATGGGCCATTGCTTTTGCTAATGCATTTATTTATTTAATAAGATATGGAGTTCTTGATTGGGCGCCAACTTATTTATTTGAAGTAAAACATTTTGATAAAGATGCTTACAGCTGGGCTTTTGCTTATTATGAATTAGCAGGAATACCAGGCACAATTCTATGCGGATATTTAAGCGATAAGTGGAGCAATGGGAATAGAGCTCCAATTACAATTATATACATGTTTTTAGTCATTTTGTTTATTTTAATATACTGGAAAAATCCAGAAGGAAATCCAAATTTAGATGTTGTTGCACTATTTGCTATTGGATTTTTGATTTATGGTCCTGTGATGTTAATTGGGGCATTCGCTTTAGATTTAGTCCCTAAAAAGGCAGCAGGTACTGCTGCTGGTTTTACAGGTTTTTTTGGTTATGTAGGAGGGGCTTTATGTGCAGAACTACTTATTGGTTTTTTTGCTGACAATTACGGTTGGGACTCCTGTTTCATTTTAATGTTGGTTTCTTCAGTTTTGGCAATTATTTTTATGTGTTACACATTAAATTATAAAGATTTAAAAATCCCAAAATAGACGCAAAAATATGGCTTACTTAAATCTATATATCTTATTATAAAATATTTTTGAATTAGATGCGTTAATTTTAAACACTAATAATTTCAATATGAGTTCAATCAGATTATTATCACTACTTTTCCTTACAGGTATAATAGTTGCATGTAATAAAGATCAAGCAATTTCTATGCATTGGGATGAAACTGGTTGTTCTAATCCTTGGGACAACTTTATAACATTAGATACATTTACTACTGAAGCCTATCATCAAGGTATCAACAATTATTTAAATTCAGAAGGAATAACCGTAAATTCCATTTCATCTGAATTGGATTCATCTAAAATAGAATTATGTCTGGCTTGTCATTGCAAAACTGGACAGGTAATTACAATAAATATTCCAAAAGGAGACAAACGAAAACTAAAAAATTTAAGTGGCAACAATCAATTTGGCTTAGATTTTTATTAATAGTATCTCTTTCTAGTTTAAAAAACAAAGATGAAATTTACTATCAATTTGAACTACAGTAAAAATTAACCATATAAGAGATGGTGGAGCCGGAGGGTTTTGAACCCTACTTTTAAGATGTTAATTTCCAGTCAGTTACAAATCTAAAAATCCGGAGGTCAAACATAGGTCAAACATTTGCCTTAAAAAAAAGTATTTTTTTACACTAAATAATTAGCTATTGAAGAGATAAAGTATAAACATAAATATTTGCTAGATCTTTTAATGCAACATTGTTGCATTTATTATTGAAAACATTAACTTTGTTATTATAATCTTAAAAAAAAATGATAACTAAAGATCAATTAATAAATGCCCAAACAGAGTGGGGAAACGGAGTGGTTAAGATTGGTTCTTTAAAAGAAAATAGGTCAGATTGTGAAAATTTCACCAATGAGTTTTTAGATAAATTATACAATTTTGAGAATGGACCTGTTTTATTTAAACCCACAAAATGTGCAGTTGAACAATTCAGACCAACCAAAGCAGAAGCTAAATCATACTTTATCGCTGGAGACGAAAGAGCTTGTAAGGAAGATAAAGGGTTCGCTATAAATCCATGGACAAAGGTAAGATTTGAAAATGCCAATATCATTTTAGAAAATGATAGAGCAATTGCTATGGGAAATTATTTTTTCACTGATCTTGAAGGAAATGAAGCAAAGGTTGAATATACTTTTGGATATAAATTTATTGGAAGCCAATTAAAAATTGATTTACATCACTCATCTTTTCCTTACAATCCTTAAATAGAATGCATAAGCATCTGTATTTTGTTTGTCCATCTGACAACATAGAAGGATTAATAGATAAGAAATTCCCTGATGAAAATTACTTCTTAAGTTCTTTAGGGAATTCCTTATCTTTGAGTAAGGATATTATGCAAGAAGTCAATGCTCTAATTGAGTTAAAGGGTATTGATAAAATAACTTTTATTTTATCAGACGACAACAAATTAATTTTTGATGGATTGAGAAATCAAAACTTTGATAATATTAATGTTTTAAAAAAATTATATAATAATATTTCTTATTATAAAAAGTTAACATCTAAAGTATACAGAGAAGGAAACATCCAAATATTAGTTACTTCAAACCTATTAAATGAAAAAATAAAAGAAATGAAATTGAGCTTATATGACTGGTTAAGTTCAAAAGTAAATATCGATGCAAAGATTTACATTAGGAAAAGTGATGAATTTAAAGGGTTTCCAAGTCACCTCTTTGATCCACGTAATTTATATTTAAATTGATTAATAATTCTATTAATCTCTTACAACAAAACTTTAAAACTAAAGACCTAGTTTATCTGTAAAATAAAGTCGTTTTCCTCTAGAGAATTACTAAGTGGAGCCGGAGGGAACCGAACCTTACTTATAACCTATTGATTTACAATTAATTAAAAATCCAAAAATCGCTGGGGCAAAACTATGGCAAAATATTTTTGGAATTTATAGACCCATATATAAGTTAATTTGAAGATATTTAATGTATCTTTTAAATTAAATATGGTTAATAATGAAATATAGGTTTTTATATATTTTTTTACTCTTCTTTACATTTAATAGTTGTTGGGTTATTAATTCAATTAATGAAAGCAGTGAAAAATCATATCAATTTGATCTAGATCATAACATGGTAAATCAAACTGAATTAAGGAATCTTGATAGTCCAAAACATAGCACACTAGATGATGAAAATATTTTTTACTTAAAAAAGGATTGCGATAAAATAAAGTATCGTGGTGAACTTATTGTTTCTCCAAAAAGATACTCAGGCAGAGTTTATGAAAACCACTTAAATAATGTGACTAAATATAAAGGTCAATACAAATTAGGAGAAAAAGAAGGTAAATGGTTATATTATTATCCTTCAGGAAATCTACATAAAATTGTAAGATATAAATATGGCATTGAAGATAGTCTATATCAAGAATTCTTTTTAAATGGAAATATAAAAGTACTTGGATTTTATCATAATGGTAATAGAGATGGAAAATGGATTCATTATAGAGGAGAATCTAATTCTGGACTAAACATTATTAATTCTAATGAATTAGAATTATTCATTAAAGAGTTAAATAAAAAAGAAAAAAACTTCAATCCTTACAATTTATATAATTATGAAAAAGGTGTTTTAGTTTCTAATGGTAGATATATAGAATATGATTCTATGGGCAAAAGAATAGAAACAAAAAAAAATTGTATTAAATGTGGCTTTGTTTGGAAAGAAAAAAATGAGTTTAGAAATAAATGTGTGCTTCCAGAAAAATTAATATCAAATAATTTCAGCAATGCAAAAACAAAAGACTCTATAAATAAATCTTATTATAAAAATGGTCAATTAAAAGAAGTGTATATCTATGATAAATTAATGAAATATTTCACCAAAGATGGTATACAAATCATAAATAATGGTAATGGTGTATTTAAATCTTATTGGAATAATGGAAATAGTAGATTAGAAATTAATTACAATAATGGTTTTAAAAATGGGGTTGAGAAAAATTGGTATGAAAATGGTGAATTAAAATTCGAAGGAGAATGGAGTGATGGAAAGGGAGAAGGAATACACAAAAATTGGCATCAAGATGGTGAATTAAGAATGGATATCGTTTATTGGAAAAATGGGGATCATATGCAACGTATTTATTATAAAGACCTATATATAATTGATGAGTTTGGAGTTTCAGATATAAAAAAATTAAAAGGGAAAATTCCATTTTATAATGGAAAAGCAATTTTAGAAAAGAAATTTTATTCAACAAAAACAGGTGATTGTTTGTATTATAATCAATAAATATATTTCCTCGAAAAAATAACCAAGTGGAGCCGGATGCTCTCGAACCCTCGTCCGAATATAAATTAGTTATTCGGCCCTTTTCTTTTTGATCCCATATATAAAGGAAGATGAACCAATTTGCTTTCTATTGATCCGTTAAAAAGAGCAATTCTTCTTTTAGGTCTAAGCCCAATTCTTTTTAAGGCTTGCAAGTCTCCACTAAAAACCCAAGCATCAAATCCTGACCAGTGGTGTTTTAGTCTTCGTCCGATTTCGTTGTAAAATTCTAGAATTTCATCTTGTTGAATTCTAATGTTATAGGGAGGGTTCATGATCATCATTCCATTTTTAACTGGTTTTTCAGATTTGAAAAAGTCTATTTTTTCAACAGTACATTTAAATGATGAATCAACATTGCTTAGATTATGCTTGGCGTTTGAAACAGAGATTTCTTCATTGTCATACCCATATAAATCTGGAGCTTTTTTATTTATTTTTTCTTCAGCATCCTCTTTTATATTTATCCATAGCTTATGATCGTAAGAGTTGTGCTTAATAAATCCAAACTCATTTCTATTTATTCCAGCTGGAATGTTTTTAGCCATCATAAGAGCCTCACATAAAAAAGTTCCTGAGCCACACATTGGGTCAATGAGTGGAGTATTCATGTCCCAATTACTAAATGTTAAAATTCCTGCTGCAAGAATTTCATTAATTGGCGCTAATCCTGTTTTGGTTCTATATCCCCTTTTGTATAACGATTCTCCAGATGTATTCCAAAGAATGCTTGTTTTGTCATGAGTTACTCTAACAACAAATCTCAAATCAGGATTTTCTCTATCAACATTAGGTCTTTTATTTTCTTTTCTATTAAATCGATCTACTATGGCATCTTTTACCTTTAGAGAGACGTATTTGCTATGATTGAAAAAAGGAGAATGTACAATTGAATTTATGGAAAAAGTTTCATGAAGCGTTAAATGTTTTTCCCAGTTATATTGAGTAGTCTTTTTGTAAAGGTCATCTTCATTTTTAGCCCTAAATTCTATTATTGGAATCAAAACATCAATGGCAAGTCTAGACCATAAATTGATAAGATAAACCTCCTTGTTTTCTCCTTCTATGGTAATTGCTCTTTTAGCAATTACAGGTTTTTTACCTGTAATGTTTTGAATTTCTTTAGCTAGAATTTCTTCAAAACCTGCATAAGTTCTGATAACTATTTTCATTTGTTTTTTGTTTCTTCATCTTCATTAACTTCCTCAAAATCAACGTACAAGTCGTCATCAATATCCACTTTGTTTTGATCTTTTTTAAAAGGGTTTTGATCAGTTTTTAAGTTTTCAAATTGGTCCATAATGTCTTTAAGTGGGTTATCATTTTCTTTTTTGTCTGAAGAAGGTTTCCCCAAAATGCTATTTATAAATTTTTGAATAGTAAGTACTCCTTTTTGAAACATTGATAATAAAAAGAAAACACCTGCTATACCAAAAATCCAGCCCAAAAAGGGAGTGTCGTAAATGTCTTTAATGGTATCTAAAAACCAATGATTAATTGCATTTTCACCTAAAACAACACCCACTTTAGGAACAGCAATACATAACGCATAAGCAATAATAGATAGTCCAATTATGTGGGGTTCATAAACAAGGTTTTTTTGTTTAATAGGTGATTTATTTAGGTTGCCCATAACCATTGTAGTCATGTTTAAAATTGATTTTCGTTTGTTTAATTTTCCAGCTAAATAAAGAGCTAAAATAGCACCTCCTAAGATGAAAATCCATGGAGATTGTTGGTCTTTGATGTTGTTTTCTGAAATAAAGTTTAAACCAGATGAATATGTTAAGGTACTTATTAATAAATACCTTATTATTTTGATTGAATAATCCAAGCTAGTATTTGAACTTAACCCAACCACTAATAATTTAGGAAATAAGACAATAATTCCCCATATAATATTGAATATAATATATACTATTCCTAAAAAAAATAAATGCTCTATAATTTCCATCCAACAAATATAAAGGAATTAAGTTATGAGATATCTTTAGTGATATGTGCTAAATACTTTTTTCAATTAATTATATTCGTGCAAAATTTAATATCTATAAAGATGAGGTTTATAATTAAAACATTATTCATAGTACTATTTTTCATATCAAACTCAATTAAAGCACATGAAGGAATGTGGATTCCTTCTCTGCTTAAGGCTTTAGAAGGCGACATGCAATCCATGGGATTAAAATTAACTGCTGAGGACATTTACAGCATTAATAAGTCTAGTTTGAAAGATGCAATAGTTCATTTCGGGGGTGGGTGTACAGCAGAAGTGGTGAGTAAAGAAGGGTTAATATTAACCAATCATCATTGTGGTTATGGACAAATTCAACAACATAGTTCGCCAGAAAATAATTTGTTAAAAAATGGATTTTGGGCTATGAAAAAATCTGAAGAATTAAAAAACCCAGGGTTAACAGCCACATTTATTGTTAGAATTGAGGACGTAACTTCTGCCGTTGAAAAAGGGGTGTTGAAATCAATGACAGAAATAGAAAAACAAAAAGTAATTTCAAATAACATAAAATCCATTACTGAGGATGCTGTAAAAGAAACCAATTATAGTGCAGACATTAAGCCATTTTACTACGGAAATGAATATTACATGATTGTTTCAAAAACATATAATGATGTAAGACTCGTTGGGGCTCCTCCAAGCTCAATGGGCAAATTTGGAGGCGATACAGACAATTGGGTTTGGCCAAGACATACTTGTGATTTTTCTGTTTTTAGAATATATGCTGATAAAAACAATGAGCCAGCTGAAATTTCTGATGATAATCAACCTTATGAAATTCCTAACCCATTAAGCATAGCTTTAAATGGGGTTCAAGAAAATGATTTTACAATGGTTTTTGGGTTTCCAGGAAGAACATCACAATATTTAACTTCTAAAGCTGTAGATAATTACATTAATATCATTAATCCTGTAAGAATTGAAATGAGAAAAAACAGCTTGAAACATATTGACGCGGCAATGGATTTGTCAGAAGAAACCTTCATAAAATATGCTGCAAAACAGTCAAGAATCAGTAATGCTTATAAGAAATGGATTGGCCAAGATCTAGGTTTAAGAAAAAAAGATGCGATTGCAAAAAAAATAAATTTAGAAGACAAATGGCTTAAGAAAAATAAACTTAATGGAGAACTTCTTGAAGAAATTTTCATACTTGAAGAACAAAAAATTCAGTACGATCAATCTTTCAGTTTATTTAAAGAGTTATGGTATTATGGTCCTGAAGTTATTCGATTTAGTTATGGCTTCAATAAGATTTTAAATGGAGATTTTGAAAAAGAATTAGCAGATAAAAAAACTTCTATCTCTGGTTATTTTAAAAATTATATTCAAAAGATAGATCAGAATATTTTTTCTTCATTATTGCCTATTTATATTAAAAACATGAATAATGATTTAACAAGTTCATATTTAATCGATTTAATAGATAAATACAATGGAAATTATGAAGAAATGGCTGCTGATTTATATAAAAACAGTGTGTTTTCATCTGAAGAGAAAATAAGTGATTTGTTAAAAGGGAATGAAAAATCAATAAAGAAAAAAATATCGAACGATCCGTTTTATTTATTGTCTTCTAATTTTATAAATCATTATCGTAATAACGTTCATAATGAATTCATTAGGTTAAGTGATTTGACTGATTTAAAAATGAAAGAATACGTCAAGAGCTTAATGAATTCTTTCCCAGAAAAAACATTTTGGGCTGATGCAAATTCAACATTAAGACTCACTTATGGGAAAGTTGAAGGTACTTTTCCGAGAGATGGGATAAAGTATACATGGTTTACCACAATGGATGGCATCATAGAGAAAAACAATACGGGTAATGATGATTTTAAAATTCCTGAAAGGTTGAAAGATCTACACAAAGAAAAAAATTATGGCAAGTATGGCAATAACGGGAATTTAAATATTTGTTTTTTAGGTTCTAATCATACCACCGGAGGTAATTCTGGCAGTCCAGCTTTAAATGCTGAGGGCTTATTAGTAGGCATTAATTTTGATCGCAGCTGGGAAAGTACCATGAGTGATGTTCTATTTGATGAGGATATATGTAGGAATATCATGGTTGATATTCGTTATGTCTTATGGGTAATTGACATTTATGCAGGAGCTGGGCATTTAGTTGAAGAAATGAATTTAGTAGATAATTAATTTCTTAGTTTCCTTTATATTCAGGCTTTCTTTTTTCAAAAAAAGCTTTTATTCCCTCTTTGTGATCATTGCTGTTTGCTGCAATTTTTTGATTTTTTTTCTCAAATTCTAGTTGTTGAATCCAATTGTTACTGTTGCTTTGATTGAGCAAATCTTTGATTAATGCAATTGTTTTTGTTGGTTTTTTAGCCAATGTGTTTGCAAAAGCATTAACGGTTGAGTCAAAATCTTCATCAGGAACACATTTATAAATCATGCCAATCTTTTCCGCTTCTTCAGCACTTATTTTATCTCCAGTAAACATCAGTCCAGCTGCTCTTTGCATACCAATGAGCTTAGGTAAGAAAAATGTTCCTGCACTATCAGGAACAAGACCAATATTTACAAATGCTTGAATAAATTTAGCAGATGCTTTAGCAAACGTAATGTCACATGCTATAGCAATATTAGCCCCAGCTCCTGCTGCAACCCCGTTTACTGCGCAAATTACTGGTTTTGGCATTTCTCTAATGAGTTTTATTATTGGGTTGTATGTGTGTTCAATAATTTCATCAATTCCTGGACTTCCTTCTCCAGTAGCTTCTTGTAAATCTTGACCAGCACAAAACGCTCGTCCATTTCCTGTTAGAATAATAGCTCTTATGGAGCTGTCTTCTTTGCATAAATCTAAGGCATGAATTAACTCATCTGCCATGTCATAATTAAAGCTATTTAATACATCAGTTCTATTTAGTGATATATTAGCTACTTTATTATTTTTGCTAAAGATTATATTGTTATAGTTTTGAACACTTGTCATTGAAGTTATATTGTTAATCAATTAAATTTGAAGTAAAAAAAACAATAATTTTCAAAAAATAAAATAATTTTTATTCAAACATGAGTCAATTTCATAAGTTAAAAGTAAAAGACATCATTAAAGAAACTAAAGATACAGTATCTGTGTCTTTTGATTTGCCATCTAATCTTTTTGAAAGCTTTAAATTTAAAGCTGGACAATACCTTACTTTAAAATGTACGGTTAATGGGGAAGAATGCAGAAGATCTTATTCAATTTGTTCTTCTCCAATAAATAACGAACCATTAACTGTGGCGGTTAAAAAAGTAATTAATGGTAAAGTTTCCAATTATCTTAACAATGATCTTTCGGTTGGTGATGAAATTGAAGTTATGGAACCTCAAGGAAATTTTGTAATTGAAAATCAAATTAATCAAGAAAACAAATTTGTTGCTTTCGCTGCTGGTTCAGGAATTACACCAATTATGTCAATGATTAAAGATGTATCTGATGAAAATTCAAAAACTAAGTTTCTTTTGTTTTATGGAAATAAAACCGAGGAAGACGTGATTTTTAAAAATCAGCTAGATAATTTAGTTTCAGACAGAATTGAAATACATTATTTATATACCCAGCAATCAGCCATTTCTTCCTTACTATCTGGTAGAATAAATTCATCAAAAACAACTGATTTAATGAAATCAAAAATGGATTGGTTAAATGCTGATGGGTTTTATATGTGTGGTCCTGAACAAATGATAATGGATATTAAGGAAAGTCTTCAGGATTTTGGTGTAGTTGAAGATAAGATTAATTATGAATTGTTTACAGTTCCTGTACTTATGGGTGGTGAAAATAAGCCTGTTGAAGTTGAAGACGATTTTGACGGAGATTCAATGGTTACAGTTATATGTGATGATGAGGAAGTGGAATTTGAATTAAGCATGGATGGAGATACAATATTGGATGCGGCTATGGATGAAGATTTAGATGTTCCATTTTCATGTAAAGGTGCCGTATGTTGTACTTGTAAAGCAAAGGTTGTTGAAGGAAAGGTAATTATGGATGCAAATTATGCTTTATCAGAACAAGAAGTTGAGGATGGCTATGTTTTAGCATGTCAAGCTCATCCTGCTAGTTCAAAAGTAATTGTTGATTTCGATTAGATTTTTTATATTACAAAGCCTTTTTATTATTGTTGACTGTTTTTGTTTACAAAATCAAAGCAGGCAACTTTTTTAAAATAATAAGTCTATTAAATAAAAAATCAGCTAATGAAAGTTTCCATCTCTTTTTTATTGTTATTTCTTCAATTTCAACTATTTGCTCAAGTTGTTAATGTTGGAGGTCCAGTTTCTAAATCTTTAGACATAAATTCAAAATCATTACAATACACTATTTTACCCTCGTTTGATTTACAACAAAGGTTAATTGAAGATGATTTAATTCATTTTGAAAAATCAGGACCTTTTAGATTTGGTTACGAACATATTGTTCATCATGATTTAATAAATTCAGGAGAGTGGTTAGATGTTAAAACAGGCCGAATATGGAGAATGAGTTTTGAATCAATCGGTGCTTACAGTATGAACATAGTCTTTAGCAATTATAACTTACCAAAAGGTGCACATTTGCATGTTTATGATGCTAATATGAAACATATTATTGGTGCATACACAAGTCATAATAATAACTTAAATAATTCTTTAGGTACGGATTTAGTTAAAGG
>CEUK01113898.1_pt1 | contig 13073 bp, 12 predicted proteins | sample 356451 | NCBI WGS metagenome assembly CEUK01 (sample SAMEA2622843, study PRJEB7988) | marine metagenome | isolation source: saline water (ENVO:00002010), including
TACCTGCAGCAGCAATGTTTGCGGATACTGGATCCATGAACCATTGGGTGAATTGAGGATCCTGCTGAGCGTTCAAAAGTGACGCTAGCATTACAAATGCAAAGGATAGTAAGTAACTACGAATCATGTTAACTCGTTGATTTCAAAGGTTTCACAGGATAAGTTAATACCCGAAGTGTGGCAAGATACGGAATTTTTCGATACCATCAAGCTAATTTTTGATATGTCCTCCACCATCTATCAGGTAATTGTCCACTTGCAGCTTCCTCATAATCCTCATATGAGCAGGGCACAAGGTGATGATGATCCTTGTTGTTTTTCTTCGAAGTTGGAATTGGTACATCCATCCACCATCGATCTGATCTAGGAGATTTATAAAATGCAACCTCGTGATCATTGCCGGGTAAATCCACTACATATCTCGTGTATTCGTCAGAACTGCATTTTGGATGATCTCCTGGTTGATAGAAAATTCCATCTAACATGTGCCAAACAACCTGTGCAGCTAGATGTGCACCTCGACCTCTGTCATCAAGATCTGGGTTGTGTTCAAAAACCCCCATCGCTAGCATTCTATCACTTAATCCTGCATATCTAGCAATTTGACATATTTGAGCTGCAGTAATACCATTTGGCCCAGCATGTACGGATGCAGGATGGTCAGCAGCTCGAATCGATCCCATGTCGATTGATATTAAATCTGCATTTCTAAAAGTTGGCTCTAAAAGCTTAGGATTAGTGTGCACTTGTCCTAATCTAATTGCTTCGAATTGAAGCTTTTCAAGAAGCTCTAATGTATCAGGATCACTAAGGTATCCCTGGTGTCCAACGTTTACATAATCAAATAAATAGTTTGGCTCATGTAAAACCAATCTATTCATGTAATTCCTAGATGTATTTATTTGTGGATCTCCACCAAAATCTAGCCTTTGATCCACAGTTACAACATTCATTGGCCTACCAATGCTTTCAAGAGCAGAATACATTGCGTAGGTTAAGTCTTGGCCGCCACCTAATACAATTGGAATTATCCCCATTTGTATTAATTCGGCTACGATTGTAATTAAAGCAATTTCAGTTTCATTTTCAGAGAATGACATTCTGATATCGCCCAAATCTGCAGTTTGTGCCCAACGTGTGTGCGGCGTTAATCTGTATAAATAATTTCTGATTGCAGATGCTCCCCCCGAACATCCCTCATTGTCACCACTATTTCGACCGTCATTAACTCCAATTAAGGCAACACGACATCCCTCGACCTCCGGTTTGTGGTCGAACTGATGCATCTCTATTCTTTCGGCTATACGGGCTGAACCCTCAGGGTTTCCGTAGAATGGAGTGTCAATTGGCTGTAATAACTCATATATCTTTCCGCTCATGTGTGTTTAATACAGATGTTCACAATAACGCTCTGTATATTCCTCATTTTACATGAGTTTCAGAATAGAGTCCACACTAGATTGTTATTTCTTCTTAACTTTTCCCCTATTTCCCTTTGTTGATGGGGGTTTAGAGTTCTTTTCAATAAGTTCTTTAGCTCTTTTCCAATCTATGGTTGTGTAATCTTCGCCTTTTGGGATTTTTACGTTTGCTTTTCCAGCTTTAATGTAAGGGCCCCAACGACCCTCGATGATACGTACTGTCTCGTCTTCTTTGAAAACTTTAAGTAGCGCAGCTTCATCTGCAGCTCTTTTTGCTTCGATTAATTCTACAGCTCGATCTAATACTAAAGTATATGGGTCATCATCTGTATTCTTTTTGATACTGATGAACTTCCCGTCATGTCTTACATATGGACCAAATCTTCCTATGTCTGTCACTACCTTTTTCCCTTCAAATTCCCCTAAATTTCTTGGTAATTTGAATAATAATAACGCCTGATCAATTGTAATTGATTCTAGGGTTTGGCCTTTTCTAAGAGAAGAAAATCGTTTATCCTCATCATCTGCCTTTCCAAGCTGTGCCATAGGCCCATAACGACCAATTCTTACAAGAATTTGCTTGCCCGATTCCGGATCTACACCAAGGATACGTTCACCTGAAGCTCGTTCAGCGTTTTTAAGAGTGTCATCTACTTTAACCTTGAATGGATTGTAGAATTCCTTGATCATATCCTGCCAATTATCTTGACCATTAGCAATAACGTCGAATTTTTTCTCAACGTCTGCTGTAAAGTTGTACTCTAAGATGTCTCCAAAATGTTCAATTAGGAAGTCGTTTACAACGATACCAATATCAGTTGGTGCGAGTTTGTTTTTCTCAGCTCCGGTAGTCTCAGTAGAAGTTTTAGAGCGCAATTCAGAGCCTTCTAAAGTAAGTACTCTGTAATCTCTCTTTGTGCCCTCTCTTTCTGGCATATCAATATATCCACGGTTTTGGATTACGCTAATAGTTGATGCATAAGTAGAGGGACGCCCAATTCCAAGTTCTTCCAATTTCTTTACTAAGCTAGCCTCAGTGTAACGTGGGGGGTGATTAACAAAACGTTGAGTTGCAATAATAGTTTTTCTATTAATGCTTTCACCTTGAGTCATAGCTGGGAGTAAGCCTTTTGCTTCGTCATCATTTTCGTCGTCTGTGCCTTCTAAATATACTTTTAAGAATCCCTCAAACGTGATTACTTCTCCTTTTGCAATAAATAATTCACTTGAGTTAGAAACGTCAATAGTTGCAGTTGTTTTCTCAAGCCTAGCATCTGCCATTTGTGAAGCAATCGCTCTTCGCCAAATCAAACCGTAAAGCTTTTCCTGATCAGAAGTTCCATTGTGCTTATTTAGACCAAAATCTGTCGGCCTTATCGCCTCGTGAGCCTCTTGTGCATTAGAATTCTTATTTATAAAATTTCTACGCTGACAATATTCATCACCATAATTATTAGCAATCGCAGATGCAGCACCATCAAGTGCTTGATCGCTCAGAGTCACAGAATCTGTTCTCATGTATGTAATGCGACCTGCTTCGTATAGCTTTTGGGCAACAGACATAGTTCTTTGAACAGAAAACCCTAGTTTTCTTGAAGCCTCTTGCTGTAGTGTAGAAGTTGTAAAAGGAGCAGTTGGTTGCTTTTTAGCAGGCTTAGTTTCAAGAGCTTTTACATTGTGTGAGCTAGTAGAACAAGCATCAAGAAATGCTTGAGCTTCATCTTCTGAATCAAAACGCTTCTTGCCCTCAGCTTTTACAATTTTGCCAGCTTGAGTAAGAAATTCTCCTACTACTCTGAATTTTGATGAAGCTACGTGAGCTTCAATTTCACGCTCTCTATCAATAATAATTCTTACACCAACGCTCTGTACTCTCCCTGCGCTTAACCCTTGCTTCACTTTCTTCCATAGAACCGGACTTAATTCAAATCCAACTAAGCGATCAAGAATTCTTCTTGCTTGTTGAGCGTCTACAAGATTCTTATTTACACCCCTTGGATTTTCAATTGCCTTAAGAATTGCCGGCTTAGTTATTTCGTGGAATACAATTCTCTTAGTGTTTTCAGGCTTCAATTTTAAAGCCTCAACTAGATGCCATGAAATAGCCTCTCCCTCTCGGTCCTCATCCGTCGCAAGCCATACTACTTCAGAACGTTTAACCTCTTTCTTAAGATCCTTAATTACTTGCTTTTTATCAGCACTAATCTCATACTTGGGCTCAAAGCCATTTTCGATATCTATGGCTTTATTCCCCTTTGGCAGGTCCCTTATGTGACCAAAACTTGACTTCACGACAAAGTCTTTTCCTAGGTATCCTTCAATTGTTTTTGCCTTTGCAGGCGACTCGACTATGACAAGGTTCTTGGGCATGATTCTGAAATTGCGAAGGCAAAGAAATAAAAATCTCTTCTCGTTCGAAACCTTATTGTCAAGAAGTTTTCTCCACTTTCCTAAGACCCCTTTAGGGGTGACAATTTGTCAGTCATTATTTAAGACACTACATTTGCAATTATAATTATGAGATTAGGTGACAAAACAATTGATGAGTCAAGACAGGGTGAAGCTCTTATAGTTGACTCAAATGGAAAGGGTAAGAAACTCTTTCTAGAAAGTTATGGGTGCGCAATGAATTTTTCAGATTCAGAAATCATTGCGTCTATTCTTGCTGAAGATGGATATTCTACTACTAAGGAGGAGAAGGAAGCTGATTTAATCCTCATAAACACGTGTTCAATCAGAGAAAAGGCAGAGGAAAGAGTCAGGAACCGTTTAAACAGTTTTAAAAAATACAAGCGCCATAACCCTAGCCTTGTAGTTGGAATGCTTGGTTGTATGGCTGAAAGACTCAAGGATAAGTTACTTGAAGAAGAAAAACTTGTTGACCTTGTAGTGGGACCGGATGCTTACAGAGATCTTCCAGGTCTTATTCAGAAAGTTGAAGCAGGCCAAAAGTCAGTTAACGTTCTTCTTTCTCGAGAAGAGACATATGCTGAGATAAGTCCTGTTAGGTTAGATAATTCCGGAGTAACTGCATTTATAAGCATTATGCGAGGATGTGATAATATGTGCTCTTTTTGTGTAGTACCATTTACAAGAGGAAGAGAAAGAAGTAGGGATCCTCAAAGCATTGTTGCTGAAGCACAGGATTTATACAACAAAGGGTATAGAGAGGTTACACTTTTGGGCCAAAACGTAGACTCATACAAGTGGAATATTGATAAAAAGGGTGTTGTTAAGGACGAAAATAAACCAGTTGTAAGATTTGCTGAACTTCTTGAAATGGTAGCTAAGGTAAATCCCAAATTAAGAGTACGATTCTCAACTAGTCACCCAAAGGATATGATTGACGACGTACTTTATACAATTGCTAAATACGACAACCTATGCAAATACATTCACCTTCCTGTTCAATCAGGCTCTAGCAGCATGCTTAAAAGGATGAATAGAGGATATACTCGAGAGTGGTATATGGATAGAATTTCAGCAATCAAGAGGATAATTCCTGATTGTGAACTCTCAACAGATATCATTGCAGGATTCTGCGGAGAAACTGAAGAGGAACATAAGGACACCCTATCACTACTTGATGAGGTTGGATTTATCATGGCATACCACTTCAAGTACAGTGAAAGGCCTAGAACTCTTGCTGAGAGGAAGTACGAAGATGACATTCCTGAAGATGTTAAAGCTGCAAGACTAACTGAAATCATTGCAATTCAACGAAAGCAGGCAGCTTCTAGAACAAAAACTCATGTTGGTAGAGTGCTGAAAGTTCTAGTTGAGGGTCCGAGTAAAAAGAATCCTGAAGAATACTGTGGAAGAACTACTCATAATTCAATGGTAATATTTCCAAAAGAGCACGCTGAAGCTGGTATGTACGTAAATGTGAAAACACATGACTGTACAACAAATACTTTGTTAGGCACGATTACAACTCAAGAAGCAGAGGCATGAATACTGGAGGCATAAAGCAACGATTTGGAGTAATTGGAAATTGTCCGTCTCTTGATAGGGCAATCTTTGTTGCTGCTCAAGTAGCGCCTACCGATTTGTCTGTATTAATTCTCGGTGAGAGTGGTACAGGCAAAGAAACAATGCCAAGAATTGTTCATCAGTTTAGTTCTAGAAAGCACGGAAAGTACATAGCTGTAAACTGTGGTGCTATTCCGGAGGGAACAATAGATTCCGAATTGTTTGGCCATGTTAAAGGTGCATTCACAGGAGCATCAGAATCTAGAAAAGGATACTTTGAGGAAGCCGATGGAGGAACAATTTTCTTAGATGAAGTAGCAGAATTACCAATGACAACTCAGGTTAGATTGCTTAGAGTTTTAGAATCAGGAGAATTTATGAAAGTGGGTTCTTCTCAAACTCAAAAAACAGATGTGCGTGTTGTGGCTGCAACAAACGTAAATTTTGAGGAAGCATTTTCAAAAGGGAAATTCAGAGAAGATCTATACTACAGGCTCAACCAAGTTCCCATCAACATGCCTCCTCTAAGGAAGCGTGCAGATGATATTCATTTACTTTTTAGAAAATTCACTACAGATTTTAGCGAGATGCATAGGATGCCACCTCTGTCTTTGAATCCTGACGCAATAGAAGTAATTGAAAATTATCCTTGGCCAGGAAACATCAGACAATTGAAGCATATCACTGAACAGATGTCTGTTCTAGAAGCGGAAAGACGAGTTGATGCTGAGACGATTTTAAGCTATTTGCCTGATAATCACAGGTCGAGACTTCCTGTAAGAATAACAACTGGTTCAGACGGATTCGAAGAGGGTGAAGCTGGGACTAATGAAAAGAAAATGCTTTACAATGTTCTTTTTGATTTAAAAAAGGAACTCGATGATCTAAAAAGAGTTGTTTTGGGCATTATGGAGAATGAAGGCCAAATCTCACAAGAAGATAAAGCTGCCGTTCAAAGAGCTTTTTCTGATGCTGATGTTCCGTCAAACCTTCCAATTGTTCAAGATGCGGTTGAAGTTGAATCAAGCCTATCTTTGATTGATTCAGAACGAGAACTAATCATTAAAGCTCTTGATAAGCATAAGAATAAGAGGAAGAGGGCAGCTGCAGAATTGGGAATATCTGAAAGGACACTTTATAGAAAGATCAAGGAATACGATTTGAAGTGATGAGGGTATTTCTATCGATAATTTTAGCATTTTCTCTTGGCACGTGCGGTGTCTACTCTCCATACGGGGCAGCAACTTCAGGTGCTTCTACTTTTTCTGTAAAGTATTTTGATACTGTTCATCCTCTAGTTTCGGCTTCAACCTCAATTACGATTAGTGAAGAAATTATTGATAGAGTGCAAAAACAATCTACCCTTCAACTTGTTGATTCTGGAGGTGAATTGAAATTTGAAGGAAAGGTTATTGGATGGACAGTACAGCCAATCAATGTTAAGGGAGATGAAACAGCAGGAGCTAATAGAATTACAGTTACAGTGGATGTGATATTCACAAACACAATTGAAGAAAATTTAAGCTTTCAGAGGAAGTTTAACAGATTCTACGATTTGCCAAGCAGTAGTGACATTCATGCAAACACAGATTTAGTTGTGGAAGAAATTGCATCATTACTCTCTCAAGACATTTTTAATGCTAGCTTAGGGAATTGGTAATATGAACGTAGAAAGGCTAAACGAATTAATGCTACTAGACGGCGCTTCTCTTGCAGAGCAAAGGGATGAACTTGTTAAGTTAGTTGAGGAATATCCGTATAGCGGTCCGTTTAGGATGTTACTAGCAAAGGCTTCAAAGGAAGCAGGTCATTTAGATCAAAGAAAGGATTTATTAGCAGCAGCAGCTCATTGCACATCTAGAAAAGCTTTGTTTGATATTATGTTCTCTGATTCGTTTGTAGCTCAGGCTAAGGAGGTGCACGAAGAGATTGAATCATTAGATGAAGTAAGCGAGGAAGAATTAGTTGATCTTATTTGGCATCCAATTGTTGAGCCAACGGAAGAGAAAGAGATACAAATTCAAGACAGAGAGGAAATTGTTGAAGCGATTTCATCAGTTTTAGAATTAAATTCTCAAGAAATTTTTGAAGATTTGGATAACAAAGAGGTTTTATTAGAAAATCTAGAAGTGTTTGAATCAGATGAGCCGAAAATAAAGGTAAGTGGTGAAGCAAATTCACTATTTGGAAAATGGCTTAGTGAAAGAGCAAAAGCGACTGATTTTGGTGAAGTGTCTAAGTCTAAAGACCTAATAGAACGTGGTTCTGCAGCCATTATCGACGCTTTCTTGTCCAAGGAGAATCCACAGATTGGAAAAGCAAGATACGTTGATTTTCCAGTTGAAGAATGGGCTAGTAAGGGTCTAGAGGAAGACCCTAGTCTAGTCACTGAAACTATGGCCAAACTTTATGCAAAGCAGGGTCAGATTAGTCGTGCTCGCAAAGCATTTAAGCTTTTGGCCTTGAAATACCCTGATAAAAGTGTTTACTTTGCAGCCCAGCTTAAAAAGCTAAGTAAAAAATAGAATCTAACATGGGAACGTTTTTAACCGTTGTAATCTTAATCATCTGCTTCCTTCTAGGAGTAGTTATTCTTGTTCAAAATCCTAAAGGTGGTGGTCTAGCTGCTGGTTTTACTGGTGGATCTCAAATGGGTGGTGTTCAACGCACTACTGATTTTTTAGAAAAGAGCACTTGGTACTTGGTTGTTGCCTTGTTCGTTGCTTGCATTTTTGCAGGTGTATACAACGGAAACAAAACTGCAGATGTTGGAATTGAAGATACTTTAATTCCAGATGCTGTCACTTTACCTGAAGCTCCGGCACAAGAAGCGCCAGCAGAAGCTCCTGAGCCAGCTGCAGAAACGGCAGAATAATTATGTTTTTTAAGACGAATTTTCAGCTTTAGTGACTTTTTGTCGTTCTAGTATGATTTGGCATTAAATTAGACTATGCAGAAACCAAATAAATTAAAATTATGTCAGTAAACATTAAACCTTTATCAGATAGAGTTTTGATCGAACCAGCTGCGGCTGAGGAGACTACATCAAGCGGAATCATTATTCCAGATACTGCTCAGGAAAAACCTCAACGTGGAGTTGTAGTAGCAGTTGGACCAGGCAAGAAAGATGAGCCTACAACGGTTAAAGTTGGCGATAGTGTTCTTTATGGAAAATACTCGGGAACAGATCTAAACCTAGACGGTAAGGATTACATGATTATGAGGGAATCAGATATCTTAGCAATAGTATAAAAAATGGGTAAAAATATTCAATTCGATAGCGCGGCTAGAGCTGCTCTAAAAGAGGGTGTAGATGCACTAGCAAACGCAGTTAAGGTTACTCTTGGCCCAAAGGGACGCAATGTGGTAATCGATAAAAAGTTTGGAGCACCAACTGTAACTAAAGACGGAGTTTCTGTAGCAAAAGAAATTGAGCTTAAGGACACGGTTGAAAACATGGGTGCTCAAATGGTAAAAGAGGTTGCAAGCAAAACTGCTGATGTTGCTGGTGATGGAACTACAACTGCTACAGTTTTGGCACAGGCTTTAATTACTGAGGGAATGCGAAACGTTGCTTCAGGCGCAAATCCAATGGACCTCAAGCGAGGAATGGATAAAGCGTCAGCTGCAATAGTTACTGAGCTCAAAAAGATGAGCAAAGAGGTTGGATCTGATAATTCTAAAATTGAACAGGTTGCAACAATTTCAGCTAACAATGACACTACTATTGGATCACTTATAGCTGAGGCAATGAATATTGTTGGAAACGAAGGTGTTATCACTGTTGAAGAGGCAAAAGGGATGGAAACAACTGTAACAACTGTTGAGGGTATGCAATTCGATAGAGGATACTTAAGCCCATACTTCGTTACTAATCCAGAAAAGATGGAGGCGGATTTAGACAATCCATATATTTTGATTTTTGACAAAAAGATCAGCAATATGAAGGATCTTCTTCCAGTTCTTGAACAGACAGCTCAAAGTGGTCATCCCTTAGTTATAATTGCTGAAGATGTAGATGGTGAAGCTCTTGCTACTCTTGTTGTAAATAAGATTAGAGGATCATTAAAGATTGCCGCTGTAAAGGCTCCTGGTTTTGGTGATAGAAGAAAAGAGATGCTGAAGGATATTGCCATCTTAACTGGAGGTCAAGTTATTTCTGAAGAGACTGGATTGAAGCTTGAGAATACTTCAATTGAGGATTTGGGCTCAGCTGAAAAGATTACAATCAATAAGGACAATACAACCATAGTAAATGGTGCAGGTGAGAAGGCGAATATTGAGGCAAGAGTTATTCAGATTAAAGCTCAAATAGAGTCTACAACATCTGATTACGATAGAGAAAAACTTCAAGAACGTCTAGCTAAACTTAGCGGGGGTGTTGCTGTTCTTTACGTTGGTGCTGCTACGGAGGTTGAGATGAAGGAGAAGAAGGATAGAGTAGATGATGCGCTTCATGCAACACGTGCAGCAGTTGAAGAGGGAATTGTTCCCGGTGGAGGTACTGCTTACATAAGAGCAGCTTCTAAAATTGCTAAGCTTGAAGGAGAAAATGTAGACGAAACTACAGGGGTCAAAATAGTAGTTAGAGCAGTCGAAGAGCCTCTACGCCAAATCGTTTCAAACGCAGGTGGTGAGGGTGCAGTTGTCGTAAACTCTGTAAAAGAGGGTAAAGGAGATTTTGGCTACAATGCAAGGACTGAAATATTCGAAAACTTACTTGAAGCAGGTGTGATTGATCCAACAAAGGTTAGTCGTGTTGCACTAGAAAATGCTATTTCTATTTCAGGCATGATGTTGACCACTGAGTGTGTAATTTCTGACATCGAAGAGGAAGGAGCAGCTGTTCCGCCGGCAATGCCCGGTGGAATGGGTGGCATGATGTAATTTGCAGCATGTCTATTGCGGCCAGAAACGTAACGAAGATTTTTTCAGGTCAGGCAGCTCTGAATGATATAAGTCTGAACGTAAAGTCTGGTCAGGTTTTAGGTTTATTGGGCCCCAACGGCGCAGGGAAATCTACTTTGATGCGTCTTATTTGTGGTTACTTACCCCCAAATTCCGGAAGTCTTGAAGTGTGCGGGTTCAACGTAGATGAAGAGCCTCTTGAAACTAAATCAAGGATAGGATACTTACCTGAGAGCAATCCTTTACCGGAGGAAATGTATATCAGAGAATATCTGAAATTTGTGGCTGGAGTTTATAAACTAGAACAACTAGAGGATAGAGTCGAAGAAGTGATTAAAAAGGTGGGTTTGGGGCCTGAAGTTCATAAAAAGATTGGGCAACTTTCAAAAGGATTTAGGCAGAGAGTTGGTTTAGCAGCAGCGATAATACACGAACCTGATGTATTGATTTTGGATGAGCCGACTTCTGGCTTGGACCCTAATCAACTTGTTGAAATTAGATCCCTAATAAGGTCAATTGGAAAACAGAGAACGGTTATGCTCAGTACGCATATTATGCAAGAAGTTAAAGCTATATGTGACAGAGTTGTTATTATTAAACTAGGAGAAATTGTTGCCGACGAGGATCTTGAAAAATTTGTAAACGACAAGGGAGGTTTGGAAGAGGCGTTTAAACAGCTTACTTCTTGATCGGTTCTAAAAAAACCGGTGTTGTTTTTCGATCTACTGGGTCGTGGTACGATGTACAAGATGCATTAGGAGAAACAATAAGATGTAACCTCAAAGGGAAAATCAGACTAGATGGGATAAGGTCTACAAATCCTGTTGCTGTTGGTGATTCGGTGGTTTTTGAAAAGACTGAAGATGGGAAGGGGTCTATAGAAAAAATCGAAGACCGTAAAAACTTTATCGCGAGAAAGTCAGTTAACCTATCCAAGGAAAGTCATATCGTTGCTTCTAATTTGGATAGAGCATTTTTGATCGTCACAATTTCTCAACCAAGAACTTCATCTGGTTTTATTGATAGGTTTTTAGTAACAGCTGAGGCCTATGGTATTCCAACAACCATAGTGTTCAATAAAGTGGACCTACTGACTGACGATAATGAGAGTAAAAACCGCCAAAAATCTTTAGAGGACATTTATTCTGATGTTGGTTATGACATCATGAAAGTTAGTGCTGATACAGGTGAGGGGATAGAAGATTTAAAGCGGTCACTAAACAAGGGAATTAACCTTCTTTCTGGACATAGTGGAGTTGGTAAGAGTACTATAATTAATCAGATTATTCCTAGTCTTGAATTGAAAACAGGGCCAGTCAGTGATTCTCATTCTAAAGGAAAGCATACGACAACTTTTGCAGAAATGTTTGAGGTGCCTGGAGGTGGATTTATAATTGATACGCCTGGTATAAAGGGGTTTGGTTTAATCACTTTAGAGAAGGAAACTTTGAATCATCATTTTCCTGAAATGTTTAAAAAATTGGGTGGATGTAAATTTAACAACTGTGTACATATTGATGAGCCAGGCTGCGCTGTGAAGGATGCTGTTAAAGTAGGCCAAATCGCAGAAGAAAGATATAGCAATTACCTAGAAATGTACGCAACTTTCGATGACGGTCCCTATAGGTAATTACACTCTAGAAGTGTAAAGTCCATTTACCCTGAGGTCTTCTGAATTGTATTCAATTCTCCGGTGTGTGTTGATGTCAAAAACATCAATTCCTACTGACCTTAAAATTGCATCACCTGCTGCACAATCCCACTCCATATATGGACCAGTTCGAGAGTGAATTTCAGCCTTTCCCATAGCAATTTCGCAAAATTTCAGAGAGCCGCTTACAGGTCTGACAATTACGTCAGTTGATTTAATCCAAGGTGGACAAAGTTTGGATATGGGAGCATTTTCCATCCACGATGTTACAAGTGTATATGGCTTAGATGCGCTTGTACTTGAACTGAGATTTATGGTTCGGGCATTTGCTCCATTCAATTGACTAATTGAAAACCCAATACTTGTAACCCCCTTGTAAATTGTGTTGGTCAATGGGTCTGCAACAACACCTAAAATAGGCCCTGTTTTGTCGCAAAGAGCAATATTGACAGCAAAACCACTTCTGTTGTCTAAAAAGCTCTCCGTGCCATCTAGTGGATCTACGAGCCAATAGTACTCCCACCCCTTTCTTTCATCGTAATTGGGAATAGATGCTTCTTCACTTAAAATAGGAATTGAAAGAGGGGCAAGAGCGGATGCAATTACTTTTTGAGATGCATAATCTGCGTCAGAAACAAGTGAGCCATCTTTCTTGGATTCAATATTTAAATCTTCATCAGACGCTGCAATAACACTTAGAAGCTCTCTAGAAGCAGCGCCTGCAGCGGTCTCAGCAAATCGTGCACACTCTTCTAAAAATTTCTTACTCATCATTTCACTAATATAACTACCTTTGCTCTGACGCAGGGGTGTCGCAAGACTGAGATCATACCCTTCGAACCTGCCTTTTTCGGGAAGGAAGTTGTCTAAGGAATAATGTGCCTCTTAAGGCTGCGCTCAGCGTCAAAAAATATAATTTATTTCAAATGCGACGTATTATACTATTCTCGCTTGTTTTAGCACCGTCTTTTATTCAAGCTCAAATCGATTCGATCAACCTCATTAAGCCTGCTGCAGTTCAAGCAGTTTCTTCTGAGGAGAGATCTCCTTTCGCACATACTAATATTTCAGAAGAAGATATTAGTAATAGGGACGCAACTCAAGACCTACCATTCTTGATT
>CEUK01163870.1_pt1 | contig 13039 bp, 23 predicted proteins | sample 356451 | NCBI WGS metagenome assembly CEUK01 (sample SAMEA2622843, study PRJEB7988) | marine metagenome | isolation source: saline water (ENVO:00002010), including
AGAGGAAGTAAAGCCAGAAGAGAAAAACTAAATTATTAAATTAAAGATTTTTTTAGATGCTTTTTATCAAATTTTTAGAGATAAGCTTTATTTTTAAAAAGAAAAATAATTTTTAATAAATTAGACATTAGAAAAATGTAAATACTTAAATTTTCTGTTCTTATTAATTAATTGTTTTATTATTTCTTGGCTTAAATAAAAATTTAAGGGAATGATGCATAAGCTTTTAGAGATTTCTAATCGATCTAAGAAACAATAAAAATTGAGAGGTAAGAGTTTTATTTATAACGATAATTTATAAAACCTATTTTGGGGAGATTAGTGACGTATTTACTCCTAATCAAAACCTATAAATAATTCTTTATGAACAACTAATATATCAAAAAGTGATGTACGCGAAGTGGGACTAAGTGGAACGTCATCAACAGTAAAAGCTTCAGCACATATTAAGTGCCCGTCCCATCTTGTATTGTGCTCATTTGTTTTAATTGACCAATCAATTACTTTTTGAAAGTGTTCGGGCATAAAAGATCCTATATTTCTACAAATTTGGCAAATATTTGTAAGAATTGGAGGTTTTGATGGCCTCTTTAAGTCTTTAGTCAAACTTGGCTGACTAAAAACACTAGTGTAGCGAATATATTCAATAAGCTCATAATCCTTCTCAGAGAGATTGGCTTTTTTTAAAGCTTCTTCAAATTCTTTTACTGGGGTTATTGGTCTTTTAATCATTAAAGACTTTTTTAAAGCTTTTTCCCTTCCATTATAATTTTTCTTCTAATGTAGAAGAATAAAGCTGTTGTTATTATCATTACAGGAGCATGATAACTTAAAGTTGAAAAATATTCACCTATTAATTGTGCGTCCATATACAATGTAATTTTTTTGATTATATAATTAAAAAGATAAAAAATGAGGAAGATATTGAATTTTGTTAATTAAACAAAACTATCATTAATTTGTGTTTTTATCATTCTTCAATTCTCCTTCTTCGGTGGGGCTATTTTTTGTTGATTCTAATTCCGATTCATCATTCATAACCTTGTCTATTTCTCCTTGAAACTCATTTGATGCCCGCTTAAGACTCTTTAAAGTTTTTCCTAACTGCTTTCCTAATTCTGGCAGTTTATTTGGCCCAAAAATTAATAAAGCAATGATTAGTATAACAGTGACTTCTGGTAAACCTACCCCAAAAATATTCATAGTTTTCTTTTCATTAAAGACATTATAGAAAATTTTTTAATCAACAAATAAATAGTTAAAAAAAAATCAATATTTTAAAGATAATTACATTGCATACTTATTAACTAAAATACCTAAGATAAATCCTTTAATAAAAATAAACCAAATCAATTGATAGTCACTCAATTTTAATTTTCTTTGATACCAAGAAATCAATCTTTTGTGAGATCTAATAAAATTTATCATTAAGTTTCTCAATAACTAACCTCATTTTAAAGTTTATTTGAAAGAATATTAAAAATGTTTACTTCTTTGAGTAATAATTTGGATGTATTTAGACCAAAAAGGTTTTAATCTTCTTAATATTTAATTGTTAAGATGAAAATTGATAGATTTTGATTTAATCGGTTCTTTAAATTTGTTTGGAAAACTATTTTTAAAATGAGAATTTTTGTACTAGTTAACTTATGTATCGCTTTTTACAGTCCAGTATTTGCTGTAACGACAAAAATGTTTAAAGTGTTAGATACTTGCGCAAGATATAGGCTTAATGAAATAAATGTCTCAGAGGCAATAGAAAAATTGAAATTAAAAGGACCTGAAGAAGATCAGCTTGAATTAAGATCGATTGTCAAAAAATATTGTTCAGTTTTTACTCCTAATGAGAAAATAGAATTTTAAGGATAATTAGTCATTTGTGTCTTACTTGTGCCAAATTTTACTTCTTCTCCACTAAATAGGAATTTATTTAATTAATATATATTTTTATCTTAAGACTTTGAAAATAGGTGATACGGTTCCAGAATTCTCCTTATTTGATCAAAATGGAGTACAAAGAACAAATAAAAAATTGAAAACCCCACTTGTTTTATTCTTTTATCCAAAAGATGATACACCTGGATGCACAATTGAAGTTTGTGGCTTTAGAGATAAATATGACCTTTTTAAAGTTTTAGGTGCAGAAGTTTGGGGCGTTAGTAATGGTAATAGCGCTAGTCATTTAGCTTTTGCTAATAAAAATAAACTACAATATCCACTCCTTTGTGATATCAATGACTCATTAAGAAAGATTTTTGGTGTCCCTAAAGTTCTTGGATTACTAGATGGTCGAGTAACCTATGTAATTGATAGGACTGGAGTTGTTAGGCACATTTATAGAGATTTATTAAACGGTCCCGCTCATATTAAAGAAGCGATAAGAGTGTTGAAAGAATTACAAAACAAATGATTTGGTAGTTAATAGTTAAACTAACAAGATAAGAGTTCTAAATTCATAAAAAGATGAATGATATATTGCTTATGTAAGAATTTTTAATTTATACTGAGATAACTAAAGAGATTACACTAATGGATAAATTAGGTATGCAAGCTGTTGATGATGCAATATCTAGAGGAGTTGATCTTGATGGCAGCCCAATTCCCCCAAAAATGTTGGATTTATACAATACGATAATGGCTGAGGAAAATAGAAGGGTAAGAAGTGGAGTCAAAAAGTCTATGCGTAATCGTTGTGTAAAGACAGGTTCAAAACATTTTGATAAGGAATCTCTAAACAAATTATTAATTGAAGCAGGTTGGGATGGATTAAAGGATAAAGAAATTGCTTTTTTTTACACATAGTTTTAGTATTCCTTCAACTAATAATTTTATTAATGAAATTTTCAGATTTAGAAATTAAAGCTAATGAGTTAAAAAATTTATCATGTAAAGAATGTACAAAGGGTTGGCTAAAATCCCATGACGATTTAACAAATCCTATTGAAGATATCTCAAATTGTTTTGACAATGGCTTAATCTCATTAACTTTAAAAGATAGGCTTATTAGAGAAGTAAAGGAAATAAAGAAACAAGAATTATAATTAATAAATAGATTTTAAGATAAGAATAATTTTGATAAATTATTAAAAGTTAGATATAAATATGAATATTTTTTGTTGTTAGGTAATAATTAATTAATTAATTAATTTTTTAATGTTTCTAGACTTTGCAGTTGCTTTTAGTGAAATGGGGCTGAGAAAATGGCAAATCGTTTCTATGTCAATAAGCATGATTATTTTTCCAGTGACATTTTTCATATCTTCAAAAAATTTTGATGCTAAATCTGTTTATGGCTGGATGATCGATAAATCGAATAAAGATTAGAAAAATACTTAATTTTAAACATATATATACCCTAGAAAAAATAATTGCTAATTATAGATAAGAATCATTTTTTAAATGTCTATTACTTCTTATCTTATGCATATTCTGTATGGTCAAGAGTCATTGATGAACAGTAATTTAATTCTTGTCATAATTCCTGTTCTATCTATAACGGTATTGATGTTTGGTCTAAGATCAATCTTCATCGAAAATGGGAATAATAAGTTAAAAAAACAAAGGTAAATAATAATTAAAAATTTTTGTTTATTTACCTTTTAAACCAATTTTTAGTTTTTTTAACTTCATTACTTTCTTTAGTATTTTTCTCTATAAAAGTAACAGCCCTATTATGTGCAATATAGGAATCAATAACAGTTACTATTGATATTAAAAATAATCCCGAGATTCCTATTAACTGATCTTTGTCGCTTTGATCGCTATCACCTCTTAAGACTAATCCTAGAATAGACCATAAAGTTACAGCTCCAATAGTTAAGAAATATGGAACCCATCTTCTTTGGTAAATATAACCTGTTCCTAAGCCTGGAAATAAATTTAGTAATGATGCTACCCATCTACTTGATGAAGCTAAAATTTCTTCTTTACTAAGATTATTCAAATTATTTTAATTTAATGACTTTTATTCTAAAAAAAAATAGGTAAAAATGTTAGAAATAAATAAAATTAATTTTAAAAATAAAAAATAAAAATTTGAGGAGCAGTTAAATTATTTAAAAACTAATGCCCACCCTGTTACCGCGAACAAGAAAATTGCCAAGGCGAAAAGACTTTTGCTACTCGCTTTTCCTTTCTTATCAGTCGCTTTAAATGGAATTAACGCCATATGCTTTAGATAAATTACTTTTTAAGATTATATATCAAAATAAAAAAAAATTTACATATTTATAAAACAATAGCGAAAAAGAGAACTTGGAAAATTTCATAGCCTTCACAAAAGCAATTATTTTTTATAAATACAGACAAAAAAAGGAGTTTCTATATTACTAGATATAACGCTTTATTATTTAATTTAATACTAGTCCATAGGTGTTGCCAGTTTTTAGATTTATATCTTTAAATTTTTCTTTTGCTTGGATACATTAAGATTAAAATTTTAGGCAATTATTTTTAGAGAAGGTTGTTTATTTGTAAAAGATATAATGAAATATGTAAATATTTTTCTTGACAAAAAAAACAAGTTTTTTTATTGTTTTCTGAATACTTTTAATAAATGCCAAAAGATAAAAAAGGAATAACGATAGAGGCTGGTGTAAAAAGACTATCAGTTTTAATGAAGAGAGGTCTTATCACTGAGGAAGAATTTCTTTCCGCAGAAGAACTTATAAAACAGAGTGAGATGGAAATTCCTGAAAATTAATAAATTTAAGATTTTTCAAATTCCAAGAATAGTTCCTTTGGGATATAAGCGAGAAATTTTCTTAATTTGGATGGATTTTTTTATTTGGGTTTCCTTTTTAAATCTTTTTAACATTAAATAGTAATTGATTATTCCAAAAATTAATATAGAAACTATAAACTGAATTCCTGCGAATATGTTCATTTTTAAAAAAACTAATCTATTTTTAATTTGCCAATAATAATTTTTTTTGGCAACATTCTTAATTATTTGATATGTCATTCCTATATTATTTATTTACAAGGATTAGTCAATATTTATTTAAACTTAATTCCAATTTTTATTTATGCTAAAAAATATATTTTTTATAACCCAATGAACTTAAATTTTTTTCATGATTCAAATAATTTAACTTCATTTTTCATAAAAACTTTTACTTACTTTTTCTAGTCTTTCAAAAATATTGATAATAAAGCTATAAATGATGCATTCAATAAATTACTTTCAATTAAAGTTAAAAGAAAGATTTATTCAGAGATAAATAGTTTTAAACAAAATTCACTAGAAAACTCAACAATTTATTAAACTAACCAAGAATGAAATATCTTTTGCTAATTCATTAAGAGCTGAATGCTCTCCTGATTCTACTAGAATGCTTAATAGTGAGCTAAAAAGATACAAAGGAGGCTAAGAATTGCTTTTATTAATACAAACTCACTAGTCGATATATTATGAACGATAACAATCAATCTCTAGAAGAAACTCTTAAAAAATTACAAGAGGATGAGGAATCAATCCCTTTAAAAAAATGGAATGAGGAACTTGGTTCAAAATTGATTTTGCTCTTCCCACCAATTATTTTCTTAATAACTTTTCTAAAAATAAACAGTGATAAATCAATATTTGATTTATTTATTTTTATAACGATGTCATTAATTCTTATTTTAGGAGGAGTTTCATTGAATTTCTTGATAACAAGGAAAAATAAAAAATAATTTTTTTATACAACTTTATCTTCAATATGCTGACAAATAATTTCAAAAATAAATCAAATTACACAAAAGTTTGCTAACAATGGCACCTCTTTAATCTAAACAGTAAGTTAGCCTATTGAGAATTCTCTTGAAAAAATTGCAAATCGTTATAGTTGGAATTGGATTATTTGTAGGATTGATTTTTAGTTGGATTTATGGCCTTTCTGGTGGTGATGTATTTGTTTGGATTTTTTGTTTATATCTTGGTTTAGAGGTTGGACATATTTTATTTACTGATGATGAAAATGATGATGATGACGACTTCGATGGAGGAATTTTAACTCCAGTTTTTCAAGGAATTTAAATCAAAAAAATTTATTAGCTAATACATATACCACATACATATTTTCTTAAGTTTAATAAAATTATCTATTTAAATCATTTATCTATTTAAATCCTTTACGTACTATCCATAAATAATATGTAAACCAAATTGGGGGTATAAATTTTGCAAACTGTCCTAATTTGTATATATAAAAAGGAGTATTGTCATAAGTAATACGGTTAATAATTAATGATGAAATTATTATCCAAATAGCAATTAGAACTATATTCGCAAATACTAATGCGAATTTATTTTCTTTAAAAATTTTAGGCATAAAAATTAGATCTTATTTATTAATAATCTATAGTTAAGATCTTTAATTGAAAAGTTGATAAAATAATTTTTTTATTTGTTGTAGTTAAAAAAGGTTCCAAATCATTTTGTTTCATATCTATGTGATTTTTAAGACCTGATTTTTATCAGTAGGCCCCAAAAATAGAAATATCTTTGGTAACATATTTCTAAGCTTAATATTTTCTTTATATTTCATGGTTATATCAATGACGAAAGGCTACAGTGATCAAACTGCTGGAGCCAAGGTTTGTATAGATTTGGCCACAGATTGGGCTTTAGAGTGTGTAGAAACTATTCCAAGATTGGGAAAAAAAATTTTTCTTATGGACTTCGGAGCTGCCGATGGTGGAACTGCCATAGAATTCTGGGACAAAATCATACGCTCTTTATCCTTTAAAGGAAAGGAATCACATATTTCTCTTATAGGCAATGATTTGTACTCTAATGACAATGAAACATTATCAAAGAATATTGAATTACACGCCGCAAATAATAAATTATTCTCTTCTTTTCTCTGTGCGGGAAGCTTTTATGAGCAGTTAGTACCATCTGATTTTCTTGATTTTGGTTTTTCAGCTACAGCAATGCATTGGCTTAATAAAAAAGTAACATCGCTTGATAATCATACTCATGTTCTCGCATCAAATAATCAAACAGCAAGAAATGATTTTATGAATCAAGCTCTTATTGATTGGAATCAAATTCTAGAGATGCGAAGTAAGGAGTTAAAAGTTGGTGGAAGGCTACTAACTGTTAATTTATCTAGAGATGAGGATAATAGATATTTAGGCAATAATGGAGGAAAGACAGTAAATGTACATGAAGAAATTCACTCAATTTGGTTTGAATTATTAACTGAAAAACTTATATCAGAAGAAGAGTATAAAAGAGGAACGATACAAAATTTTTATAAATCACCGAATGAATTTATTCAACCTCTTAAGGACAAAAATTCAAAAGCCTATAAAAATGGTTTGAGATTTCTCAAAGAGAGAACTGTTTATGTGGATTGTCCTTATAAAAATGCATGGCAAGATTCCAAAAATACTGATGTATTCGCTCTCGGACTTATGGAAACTATAAGAAGTTGGAGTAAGCATAGTTTTCTTTCAGCTTTGGAAAGTCAAAATGACAGAATTAACAATCCTGTAGATATATTGTATGATCGACTGAAAAAACGAATTCAAAGTAATCCAGAGAATTGGAGTTTAGATTATGTTGAGCATCACCTTATGATGGAGAAAGTTTAATGGTTAATTTACAAACTTTAAATAAAAAAGAAATAGGTGTAATAGCTGAGCATATTACTGAAGACCTCTCGATTTATGTAATAGCAGAGAATAACGAAGATGATAAGCCTGCGAACGGAGGCTTAAGACTACTTGAATATAAAACTGATTTTGAATGTATAGAAGATGGATTCAGACTCGCAAAGTTAATGAAAACGAAACATGATTTATATTCAACTGGCTTTTCAGGAGGGAAAATAGTTGCAAGATCTTCAGATTTAATTTCTATTAAGGAGAGGCTAATATCGGCCACTTCTGAATTGCTACAAAATCTTGAAGGAAAAATGATAACAGGTTGTGATTTAAATACTGATATATTCGATATGACAAAACTTAATAAATTAACTCCACATGTATTAGCTGCTGTAGATAGTCAAGTTGATGCTAGTACATCTACTGCTATGGGAGTGATTGGAGCTTTTGAGGCTTTCCAGAATTGCTTTAATGTCGATTTATCTAAAGGTGCATTGGTTCATGGTTGTGGTGCTGTTGGAAAAATAGTTGCATCTGAACTATCAAAATTAGGAATTAAAACTTTTGTTGTTGATAAAGAGATTAAAAAAACGATAATTCCAGGGACAATTTCTTTAGGTGATGATCCAAAATGGTATCAAAGGGAATTTGATGTACTTTTCCCTTGTTCAATTTCTGGTCTAATAAATACGAATATTGCACCCTTCATGTTGAATAAAAAGGCAATTATACCTGCAGCTAATGCTCCATTTACAAATCAAATTATTCCAGATAAATTAAGAAAGTCGAATATAATCGTTATTCCTGATCCTTTAGTAAATGCAGGAGCTGTGATAGCTGATTCTATTGAGAGATATTCACCTGAGGCTTGGGAAGTAGCTTCTCCAAATAAAGTTTATGAGTTTGTTAAAAATGCCGTTAGAAAGAAGTGTTTTATTTTTCTATCTATGCTTCAGAGCGGATTAACAACTGATGAAATTTTGAGATTAATTCAAAATGAAAAAAGTAAAATTATAGGAACAACTTTTTAAAATATTGATAAATATGAATTTTCCTAATTCTTGTGATATTGCCATAGTTGGTGGAGGTATGGCTGGACTAAGTGCGGCAGCTTCACTTAGTGAAATGGGGATACGAAATGTTGTTGTTTTTGAAGCTTCTTCTATTTCAAATATGAGAGGTAGTAGTTTTGGCGAATCAAGAATGTATAGACAAATGTATTCTGATCCAGTTCTTTGCAAATTGGCAAAGGAGTCTAATAGGCTTTGGGCAGAACAAGAATCAAATTGTGAAGTATCCTTGCGTAAAGAGCATGGATTACTTTTTTATGGGGAATCGTGGGAAGAAGAGACAATAGAGGGCTCAATTCCCGGAGCTCAGAAAGTAATGGATGAACAAAATATTCCATATGAATTTCTTGATTCAAAAGATATTTCTAAAAGATTCCCCATAAATGCAAAAGATCATTTTATTGGACTTTTTGAACCTAGTGCTGGGGCAATTTATAGTGAAAGAGCTATAAATAATTGGTCTAAAATAATAAAAAATAGTGGTAATAAGATATTTGAAAATTGTTCAATTAATGAAATTGATGCAGCAAGTAATATACTCAAGGTTAATGGGAATCAATCAGTTTCATACGATCAACTAATAGTTACATCTGGTATGTGGACTAATGAATTATTGAAACCTTTAGATTTTAAGCTGAAAATAAAAATATGGCCAATGCTTTGGGGACACTACCTAGTTAATGAAAGTTATGTAAATGAATATCCACAATGGTTTTGTTTCCAAAAAGCTAAAAATGATGATGGAGGGCTTTATTATGGTTTTCCTGTTCTTAGTAAGAATATAGATAATATTTCTAGAATCAAAGTTGGAATAGATTGGGCACCAAATTCTTTAGTAGGTGATGATCCCTCAGCTATGGATAACCCTAATGTAGAAGCTTTAAAAGATTTATTAGATGAATTCATTTTTAGCAACCTTAATGGAATTTTAAAATGTGATGAGATATTTGTAAGTCCCTACACTATGACAAGTGATGTAAATTTTATCCTTGATAAACTAAAAACAAATATAACTATATTCTCTGGTGGCTCAGGACAAGCTTTTAAATTTGCACCATTAATTGGTAAATGTTTAGCTGAGAAATCAATTGGAAAAAAATGTAGTTATGAAATAGGATGCTGGGAACTAAACAGATCTACACTCTATCAATAATTGACTTGCTTGTTATTTCTTTCAAGACTTTATACCCTACTAAAATTTAAATTTATACAAATTCTTTATTAAATACTTTTAATCAATCATACCCAATTCCATTTTCAGGATTAGTTATGAAGATAATCAAGTTTAATGAAAAGTTAGAGGGCAAATTTAGAGTTTTTAGCAACAAAAGAGCAATTCCTTGAGTGATGTTAAATTGATTATTTTTCAAAGTAATGAAATCTGAAATTATTGAATAATAAGATCTAAAAGATAAATCAAATTTTATGAATAAAGTTCTTTTATCTTTTTAGAAAAAGAGACCTTTACTCTGGATGAACATATGAAAAGAGGTATTATGTAGATATAGTTGAAAGAATGCTTTTATTAAAATAAATATTAATGAAGCGCTTGTAAATAAATAAATAAATAAATCCTTTCTAAATGAAACTTGGTCTTTCAAATAAAGTCTTTTTGATTTCATAATTAAATAAATATCTATATTAAGACTTAGCAAAAATGAAGATCTTGTCTTCAAAATTATATCTTTTATTAAGATTGCGATGTATTAATTCTTATTGATTAAGTTTCTGCCTTTCCAAGTCCAGCCCGATCCAGTAATTGTTTTATAAATTGATAAAAAACTTATATAAAAAACAATAATTCCTCCAAGTCCATTAAGGAACCAATAATTCATAGGTATTTTAAAATTAACATACAACCAATATCTTTTATATGCATAAGAAATTATTGCTAATAGAGAGATAATTAATATTTTAATTAATACGATATTAAAATTATTTAAAGCTAAAGAGCTAAATGCGAAAAATAGTAATAACCATGGTGTTGAGAAAGTTAAAAGTACATATCCTGAAGCAGATATAGATTTAAAAATGTTTCTATCTAGACCTAAAAACCAATTCTTACTCCACCCTTCTAATAATGAATTGAAATTACTATACATATTGAGAGATATATCCTTTATTGCAATTAAGAATTTTAATTTTAGATTAAATGATTTTATTTTTTTTGCTAAAGCCAAATCCTCAACGACTTGATCAAAAGTACCCTTATGACCTCCAATTTTTAGATATGAATCACTCTTGAAAAGCATAAATGGTCCAGCTGCAAATGAGGTTTCATTCTCAGGATTATTTGTTTTTGATATTGGAAAACCTATAGTTAATAAGCTTGTCATAATTGGTTGCACTATCCATTCAGCAAGACAATTACAATTTACCTTGGGTGCAAGAGATAATAAGTCTATGCATTCACTTTCAGACTCAAATAAAGCATTAAAAATACAATCACTACCTACCTCAACATCAGCATCAATAAATAGTAGCCATTTTGATGAAACTTTTTGTGAACCAATATAGCAAGGCCAATTTTTACCTACCCAATTTTCACCATTTGGTCTTGATCCTGAAGGAATTACTTCAAGATTAATATTTTTACGAGAAAATTTAGATATATAATTCTTTGCAATCGAAAAGGTCTTATCAATACTAGAATCATCTACTACTAATATTCTTAAACTTTTACATGGCATTTTGATTTTGCTTAATGCTTCAAGACATTTTGCAATATTATTTTCTTCATTAAAGGTGGGAATAATAATTGTTAGTTCGGTTTCAATTAGACTTTTTTCTATCTTATTTTCTAAAAAAGGAGCATTTTTAAAAATAAATAATTCTAAAAATAAAGAAAAAATATTTGATAAAAGAGATATTAAGGATATAAAAAGTATTAAAGTCATCAATCTTTGAGAATTTAATTTTTGTTTTTAATATAAGACATACTTTTATTTTTATATACTATAAGTTAAATAATTTGCTTTCATAAATATTACTTTTTACTCATCACATGATAAACATGCTTTGAATTTGATGTATATTAATAATCTATATTAAATAATAAATTATGGATTCCTCTCAGCAATTAGTTTTAATGGCTTTTGCTTTATTAATAGTTATTTTTGCAGGTACATTGGCACTAAGATTAGGTGTAGGTCTTAAGAACGATTAATAATATAATGACGGAGAATCTTGGGGGGGGACTTAATAATTTTAGTAAGTGGTGTGATACATTAAATGATATCCAAGAAGAAAAGCTTAAAAGAGACAACAAGGATTTACAAAAAGATTGGACGGAGGAAGTAATAATTCCTGAAATCTTATATAAAAAATTATTACCAAAACAAAGAAATTCTTGGATATATTGTGATTTACATGAGATTTACTCATCTCAAGATATATTGGATATTTTTGGTGTTGATTTTAATGAGTTAAATGATTGCTTTTCTAGAAAATTTTATAAATTAACTTTAGAAGAATTAAAGGTATGGGAGCATTTTGGAAATTCAATTGATAGTGAATTACCTATTAGGGATATCTTGATAATTTATTCTCAATAGATGTAAAGTTTCACTTCTTATAAATTCATAAGATTTTTAAGTAATATTTATAAAATTTTTTTAAAGTATTAACTAATATGATTTTTAATAATGAAGCTAATAGATGATTTTGTGAAAAGATTCCATGACTTTAATCTACCATCTCCTGAGAAATGTTTTATTTTAGAAGATGGAGATGAAGTTTTTATTAGTAAGTGGATATTAAAAGGTAAGTTAAATGGTAAAGCAAAGGATTTATTTGAATGGATTGAAAAGAAGTACTCATTTGATAAATCTAAATCTAAAATATTAGATCAATCAGAATTTGATGACATTGAAAGAAGATTTTTTTTGAAAAATTGGAGAATAATTGTTTTACTTTGTGAATATCAAACTAAATTCAGATATTATTCAAAAGCAATTAATGCAATAAAGGAAAAAAGTTTTTCTGAAATGGATAATAATGATTTTTTAAAACTTTTTGATAAAAAATGAATAAAGATATTAGAAATAGATATTTGGAAGAATTTGATGAAGGCTCAAATTTATTATGGCCATCTGAAGAAGAAGATAAAATTACAAGAAAATTTTATAGAGACTTGTCTCATTTCTCTAAAAACTCAAGTTCTATTAAAAAAGATACAAACTTGATAAAACAATTGATAAAAATCATAATTGGAAGAGGAAGTTCTCCTAAAAGTTAATAATAAGTTCTTAAAGTTTTTATGAATATTAATACTTTTTTGAAAGTCTTTATGATATCTTTGGGGGCTTCTTTTGGAGCTAATGCACGATTTTTTATAGTTGAAAGATTAATTCTTTTTAATAAATTTAAAGATT
>CEUK01021866.1_pt1 | contig 13017 bp, 12 predicted proteins | sample 356451 | NCBI WGS metagenome assembly CEUK01 (sample SAMEA2622843, study PRJEB7988) | marine metagenome | isolation source: saline water (ENVO:00002010), including
GGCAGTGCCCGCTTTAGCAGGCACTCTCTTGACATTCGCTACGCATGAGTTTAATTGAATTCTATCCTTAAAGTCTTGTACAAGCCGTTTGCGGTACTCAATTGATCCACCCTGAACTGTATACCACTGATACTGAGTGTCCAAACCTAGAAAACCGTGGTTCTTGAAAAAACGTATCAGTGAATAAATAGAAAAGCTTAGCATTTTTTCCGGTGGGGTAGACCAGACTGCTGAACTCATAGGAATCAAGTAATCCTCCAGCATCCGATACTTGAATCCGTATTTTGAAACGAATTCTGCAATGCTGATGTCCTCAAAATCATCGAGAGCTGAAATATCGTTTGCTAATTTGTTGAAGCGATTCACTTCCCACAAGAATCTATAATGATTCCACCTCAGTAGATTCCTTCGTTGCGCAAAAAGACCATTGATTCCAGTTCCTGTATACTCTAGTCCGGTTTGTTTATTCTGCACGCTGAATGACATATCTGTTTCAGTTATAGGCACATCCAGCTTTTCAAATAACTTTACAAGTAGAGGATAGGTTTGGAAATTGAAAACCATGAATCCAGAGTCAAACACGGCAGTTTCACCATCATTTTCAAGCGTTAAAGTGTTGGTATGACCACCGATGTAATTAGACTTTTCGTAGACGGTTATGTCGTAGTCGTCTTTCAGAAAGTAAGCGGCACTCATTCCTGCGATGCCAGTACCAATGATGGCTGCTCGTTTTTTCATAGAGATTTCTTTTCGAGTAAATAGTGACTTACAAACCACTCCTGCCCATCGTTATATCTAAATAACTCTGCGCAAGCTAAAAAGAAGACTCTCCAATATTCAAACCACTTGCGGGTTTCCCCTGGATAAGATTGTTTGAAGACATTCAATACTTTACTTCGATTTTTGTCTTGGTTCTGCAGCCAAGCTTCAGAGGTCCGCCAATAGTTCAAACCACTGACTTTCCATTTCCCGGCGATAGCTAAAGGACTCTCGATTTCTTCGATCAGTGAGTGCGAAGGCATTATGCCACCCGAAAAAAAGTACTTACTCATCCAGTCGGACTCGTCTACTACGTCAAAATAGTAGGTAAGCTCCTTGTGCGTGAATATGTGAATGAATAGCTTGCCTTCTGCCTTCATCCAGCCACAAATCTTTTCAAGCAATGCCTTATAGTTTCTAACATGCTCAAACATTTCAATGGAAACGACCCTATCGAATTCGTCTTCAGGAAAATCAAGTTCGTTTATATCGCAGGTAAGTACCTCTACATTTGTATGTCCGCGCTCTTCACATGCTTCGTCGATCCAAATCTTCTGGCTGCGGGAGTTCGATACTGATGTAATCCTACACTGCGGAAATCTTTGAGCTAGATATAATGTCATTGAACCCCAGCCACATCCAAGATCCAATATGCGCATCCCATCTTCTAGCTTGGCCCTCTCAACGTATAAATCGAGCATGTGAGTCTCCGATTCGTCGATATTGCAAGCACCATTTTCCCAAAATCCTGAGGAATATTTCTTCCAGTGGCCAAGTACTGAATGATAAAAATCGGTAGGCACCTCATAGTGTTGCTCGTTAGCGTCCACAGTGTTTACGGCAATGACACCCTCCGATAATTCCCTAACTCTTTTCTTCTGTAATGCTTCCGTGTCTCCAGAATACTCTTGATTTAATCTTCGTTGGAGTAAATGTTTAATTCCATAACGTATCAGAAAATCTGGCACAAAACCTTTCTCGATAAATTTGTAAATCATTATGCTTTTATCCCTACATCCATTTTTATCGTGAAGTTCCAAATCTCAGTGGGCGAATAATACCTACCGAATGTAATAAGCGCATGATGAGAAACGTTAGATCCAATTCGTACCATTTACTTGCAAAATCCCACTTTCGGCATGCTTTGTGATGGTTATTCTGGTAAAGTTCTCCCATCATCAAAAAGTCAATCCAAAGTGTATTGTAGGAATGGTCCTCAAGATTGAAGTTCCTATATCCGTATTTGTGACCGCACCAATTGACTATAGCTCCATGAATTGGGCCCATCATCGCATGAACAGGAATTAATAAATAGTAAATTGGGTGAGGAGCAAACAAATAATAAAACGTTGCGTATACGAAAATCCAGCACAGGCGGATTGACCAAAGATCCGTAATAGTATCCATTTTTTCAAATTCTTTGAAGCGAAATCGTGCGGGTATCTTCACCTTATCTTTTACTAAGGACTCATAGGTCATAAATGTACTCCACATCATGGTTAGTAAATTATCATTCTGATGTGGGCTATGAGGGTCCTCAGGACGATCGGAATGTTCGTGATGAAGATTATGCAATGTTGCATAAGCCGCGGGATTCAAGAACGATGTTCCTTGAGTGACAAAAGTCATGATGTAGAAAAACTTTTGCCAGAATGGGGATAATTCAAACATTTTATGAGACGCATAACGATGTAAGAAAAAACTTTGACAAAAAAGTGAGAGATACCAATGAGATATAAAAAACACCATACACACCAGCATGAAATTAACTCCTTTCCAAACCGGCTATAAATTAATTGAAGAAGAATGAGTTCAGCAAGACGTTTCCATAATTTTGCATGAAAAATTTTTGCTAATGTTAAAATGCATTATCAGATATTCGGTCACCTATAAAATAAATCTCTGACTTAATCACAAATGAATACTTCTAATTATGAATAAATGCATCAGTAAATTTGTTAAAAGTCTTATCACAGTTCTCATTTTTTCGCTTAGTTTCCTTAAGACCTTTAGTGCAGTCAATTCTGTACAATTGAAATCATATGCGGAGTTTAGAAGATATGCGATTCATTGGGGTTCCAATCAAATGACCACAGAACTAAACCGCGCCTTGAAGCATTTACAAATGATTCATGGAGATAAATTTAATCCTTACAGTTCTCACCCAAAAAAACTTGTAGAGGAGATGAAAACTAAGTCCTATTTAGACTTGAACATTTACATAAATCTGAAACATGATCCCGTTGAGTGGCATAATAAAACATTAAGATCAATTTCATACCCAACGGCTAATGTTGAAAGGTATACAGACCACCTTGAATACCCTATAACTTTCATCAGCAAGGGACTATCTCCAGAGGAAGACCCTTATGTCAAGTTGTATGCTATCCAGCAGTGTTTACAGAGACATAAAAAGATTCCCATTAAAGTTTTGCTAGGCTCTATCTTTGCTGAGAAAGATTTCCAGTTTCTTGACTACTATATTAAAGTTCTTCGCAATAAAAACTTTTACAAGCGAATACCCAAAAATGCAGTAATCAAGGTTTCTAAAGTATTTAAGAAAAGAATAAAAATTTTCGCGGACAAAGCAAAAACGCGAAAAGCAAAAGCAAATGCTCTGTTTCTCAATATCTTATTTTCAGATTACATGCCGCCATTAGAAATTCAAACACTTATGTTTTTGATGGATAACGAATACCCACGAGAATTTTTAGTTAAGGTGTTTGCGCAATACCCCAGTAGATACTTAGAGAAATTCTCAGTACCGTTCACCAAAGGATATGGCAATCAATTTGGCACTCTCCTATACTTATTTGAAAAGTTCCACTCCAACAGAGTGCTATTAACGGCGCTTAAAATCGCCCTTGAAAATCGGCATGAAAGACACTTCGTATTTCATCAAGGAGCTATATTGAATACTTGGCAAAGAATCACCTCTCTAGAATACAAAGGAGACGATAAAATCTATTTAGATTGGTATCAGTCCAGATATAGAAAGTGATTTTAGGTATCCGAAACATTGTCAGTCATATAACGTAAGTATCATTTAAGTGAAAGTTTTTTATTACGTATTAGTTACCGTTGCTATGCTAACCACAACGCTTAGACTTCATTGTTTGGAGTTCTTTGGTGGAATCGAGATGACGCATCAAAAACGTAATCATATTATTCCATCTAATAAAGCTACGATTAAAGCCTCTGATGACAATCTGATTCCACTACCAAAACCCGTTATATACAAACTGAATGACTATATGAAAACTGTCGCAACAGGTGGGTTTGAACCGTACCATGACACGCCATCATTCGTAAATTTCCATTCCGTAGCGCGTGATATCAATAGGGTAAAACGTTACACCGCAGGAACTTGTCATGGCGTCAGTTATATAACGGCTATGTGGTACGCTGGCATCTATAAATCTTTGATTGAAAGAAAGCCATCAAAAAAAGAAAATGAGGTACAATTTATTGGCAGTAGAGATCTTATTTTCAGTAGTAACTACGATGGAATCAATCAAATATGCAAAGAATCTGACCCAAACTTACTAAATTGTTCTGAGGAAAACCAAACTGATGCAAAACTTTTTCAGCGAATGGATGGCATAAATTATATCGCTTCGATGGCCAAATTGTCCGATGCGAAATTTTTTAATAAGTGTGGTACAAAATTACGGAAGTGCAGACTATTTGAGGTTTCTAATAACGTCAAATTAACAAAAGTTGTAAAACAGACCATGGCTCATCATCAAAATCAACAAATGGTGATTGACGATGTAGTTTTGAAAGTAAATGAACCAAAAATCCTTCATCTGCAAATAAAAGAGTTAAAAAAACGAATTCAAAAGCATGGAACGGTCATGTTCTATTGGCTGATTTATAATACATCTGAGGCCTGGGAAGTCGATGGCGCGAGCGAAACAGAATCGACTAATTGGAATCAATTTGAAGCTGGCCATTCGATGCTCATTTACAAAATGTCAGAAGTTAAAGTCAGGGCATCAGGTTCAGTTAGAAAGGCATTAAAGCTGCACCTTTATGATCCAAATTTGAGTTATAGAAATCTTAAGAAACTTGCTACCTCAGAGGGGTTCGGTAGTTATCTTCTGTACTTCTCTGATTCTAATACAATCACTTTTAGTAACGCCGCCCAAAGCTTTTACTCTGAAAATTCTGACGATGAGCAGGGTGACTCGGCTAATATTGCAAAAAATCTTCAAGGTGGGTACCCAACCATTGATGGTAGACAAACAATTATTGGATTTTCTGATTTTTACGAAGGTCATCAAGATCAATTCAAGGATGCGGTAGGCATAGGCGCATTTGCACAAAGCTTTGAAGCCACTCAAAGAGATCAAGATTGGTTTGCGTCATTCGTAAAATATAAAGACTGCGCAACTATAAAATCCCGAGTAGCTAAACTTAAACAGTCCGATGACCCTAAAGTCAAGAAACTTCTACCTGAATTTGTAGCTTGGTTTAATAGAAATTACGAAGCTCTTCAGACTCACCTGAGAGATCATAAAATCATCACTCAAGAACAAACCTGTGATCCATTTTAATAAACGGTAACTTAAAGATCTATTTCACGTATTGCATTCTAATGAGGTACTTTTGTTTAGTTTTACTGTTGGTTAGTTTTACTTCAATCTTGTGGTCAAATTCCCAAACTGATGGGCTCGAGATACATCATACCTCCACAGACCAAGACCAGTATTTTAAATTGCCCCAGAACATAGGCTCAACATTAATTCCCAATCCATCTAAGACCATAGAATACCAACTAAGTGGCAGTATGGATACCATTGCCTCAGGAGGCTTTAAACCGTTTCATGACACCCCCGGTTTCATAAATTTTTCCTCGGTGGCTACAGGGACGCCGTATGGACATATTTATCATGCCGGTACTTGTTATGGAATCACCTATATGACCTCTCTCTGGTATGCGGGAATTGTTAGATATTTAGAAGAAATATACTCTGAGGAAGAAATGCCAGAGATTCAAAGCATCGGTACTAGGCACTTAAATTTTGGCATGGGTAAAAGTAACCAAACTACACAATGTAAAGATGAACATAATCAAAGTGTCGAGTGTCCATCAGGACCATCACAAGGTATCGAAACTACTGAAAAAATGGATGGACTAACCTACCTAGCTTCATGGGCTAAATTATCTAATACAAAGTTTTTTAATCGATGTGGTATTGAATTTGCAAATTGCCGTATGTTTAAAATTTCTGAAAATCAAAAATTACAAACATTTGTTCGCCAAACGATGATTCATCACCATTTTCATCAATTTATGGCCGATCGTATCGACCTAAATATTCGTAAACCATTCCAACTAAATACGCAGATTGAAGATCTTAAACAAAGAATAGCTAAATATGGATCAGTATTTTTTTACTGGATAATCTACAGCGCAACAGAACGATGGGGGCCTAGACAAGATAAGCTTTCTGACGATGTTACATGGGATAAGTTTGAAGCGGCACATGCTATGTTACTCTATGAAATATCAGAAGTTGATGTTTTAGTTTCAGGGCAAACTCGTAAAGCACTTAAATTACACCTTTACGATCCAAATAAAACCTATCGAGATCACCTCAAGCTTAACACGGTAGAGGGCCTGGGAACTTACGCTCTTTACTTCCCAGATTCAAAAACTATGACTTTTAGTAACAGCATGCAGAAGTTCTATTCTGCAAAAAATCAGAGACATTCTGGAGATTCATCACGAATTTCTAAAAATTTACAGGGTGGATTTTTAACCATCGATGGTAGGCAGACCGTAATTGGTTTTATTGATTTTTACGAAGGTCACAAAAAGCAGTTTGATGATGCAACAAATTTTGATGCATTTTATACAGGGGCTGTAATGACTCCTCTGGATATCAAGTTGTTCAATCTATTTGCTAAATCTAAAAGCTGTCAAAATATTAAAACGGAAGTGAATAATTTACGAAAAAGTCCGTCTAATGATAATTATTTATTTATCAAGACCTGGTTTTACGACAACAGGAAAGCACTTCAGAATCATCTCCGAATTGAAAAGGTCATTGAAGCTAATGGTTACTGCGATCCTTTCGAATAAATTTTTCAGTAACTTTTAGTAAAAATTGCCGTATAGGTAAATATGCAATTGGTTATCCGTTTGTTTTTACTCCTTTTCGTTCTAAACCACATAGCGTTATTTGCCTCGACTCAATCAAATGGTGAATTTTGGTCCGGTCAATCTAACGAAGATTCATTCTTAGGACTGCCCTCTAACGCGGAGATTAGTGACTTAAATTTAAGAATTGTTAAACAGTCGTCCAAGTACGTATACATCATTGTTAGTGGAAGAGTGAAAGCAGCTATATCCGAATCAAGTTTGCAGCATAAGTATAGAAAGTTTGTTAGTGAATTGGAGATTTATGAAGATGATTTTCTCGGCGGAAATCTTCTCTCAAAACACAAACTGAAAATAAGGTTGCCGTACAGAGGCAAAACCGGAAAACTTGTTAAAATGAGTCTTTACGAGGGGAAATTTGGCTATAAGACAAGGGTAAAATTGAGTCAAATAAGATCGAAACTAGGTCCGCTGGATAAACCTATTTTGAAGGCTAAACTGAACGTATTCGAAAGAATTAGTAAAGAAACGAAAAAGAGTAACAAAGTTAAATTAGATTTGAATCGCAGATCATCAGGTAAAAGACATACATTACCTACTAAAGGTAGCCAAGAGCATAAACCTACAGATGCTTTTTCCAGGGATTTTGAAAACTAATCTTCAAAACTTCAAAAACAAATCAAACACCAAAAGCCAATCTCGCTAAATTTCAATCAATCCTCCAATACTTTAATTATTAATATGGAGGATAGTTATGCGGAATCAAAAGTTATCGGTAATCTTTAAATTCTTTTGTTTTTGCCTAAGCATAATCTTAGCTAATACCAGTCATGAGGTAGTCCAGCGCGGTACAGGTATCAAGCTAGCCGATACTATTCACGAAGATAAATACAGCTATGATAATAAAACTGGAATTCATCAAACCGTAAGTCAATATCACAAAGCAAAGTCTTTACCAATTTGCCCCGGTTTTAATAATGAATTAGAACTCAGTTTCTGCTACATGAAACAACAAAACAGCTGACTCAGTTTCAGATTGGTATTTTTCACAAGCTACTGTGACCAGCGACGGAGCACCAAATAATGGGCTAATCCTCGCAAAATGATGGCTTCAATCCACTTATTTAAAGCTCATAATAAACGTTTAGAGAGGAACTTTTAAGGAGTATTCAATCTAAAGATTTCTATAATCTGCGAAATCACTGAATACCATTTCACTTCGAAAAGAATTTCCAAAATAAGTCTCCGAATACTCAATTATATTATCGATAGAAAAACTATCTAAAGCAAGTACATTAAAACTACTGGAAATTCTATGAAAACTAAATTTGGATACTTATCAATACTATTATCTCTACCATTATTGTCTGGATGTATTGTAGAAAAATTGATCCTCCTGGAAGATTATGATGCTCCCAAGACTAAAGCTAGAACACTAGAAAACTCAAAAAGTGGCGAGTTCAAAAAATACTACAATAACGGTCAACTTGAAAAAATTGGAATGCTTCATAAAGGTAAAACGCATGGCGAATGGAAGATTTACCACAAAAATGGTCAGCTGAAACAAATAATAAACTTTCAATATGGCCTAAAATCTGGTGAGTTTAAGTCTTACAACAAAGAGGGAATGCTACAAAAATCTGGCTTCTACAAAAATAATAAGCGTAACGGAGAATGGCGTATTTTTACTGAAAAAGGAACTGTAAAGTTAATTGGAAACTATGAGGATGACGCAGAAGTAGGAAAATTTAAATGGTTTGATGGTAAAGGCAAGCTAGATAAATCGGGATTTTACAAGGATGGTCTGCCACATGGCGAATGGAAACAATACCATTATAACGGACAAGTCAAAGAAGTAGGTAGTTTCAAAAATGGTCAGAAATTAGGCCTATTTAAGTGGTTCTACTTAAATGGTATGGTGGAAAAGACCGGGTTCTACCAGTTAGACATCCCATTCGGTGAATGGAAGTCTTACCATACCAACAAAAATCTTAAAGAAATTGGTAATTACATCGCCGGTCAAATGAATGGTAAATTCAAGTGGTACTATCCAAATGGTCGTCTAAAGAAAGTGGGACACTACAAGCAAGGTAAAGCAGATGGACTTTGGAAAGCCTACCACCCCAACAAACGAATTAAAGAAATCGGGAACTTTAGCGATAACAAATCTGATGGCGAATTCAAGTGGTATCACCCCAACGGAAAACTCAAAAAAGTCGGTCAATACAAGCATGGTCAAGTAATAGGCAACTGGAAGCTGTTCAGTGAGCAGGGAACTTTACAAAAAGTAATAGCCTATAAAGATGGTCAATGGATCGAAAAAGCTGATTATTGACTTACTACAGGTTTAGATATTTTAGCCGCATGAACTTGAATCCAATCCTGGGCTAATTTTTGAGCCTCTCTGATTTCTTGCTGGGACATGCGTTTTGCAGCGGTTTCATCGCGCCATGAATGTCCATCTCGATGACCATAAAATGCGGCGATCTCAAACCACATATGTGCTTTGATAAAGTCTTGTCGCACACCTATTGCATCATAATAAATACTACCTAATTGAAACTGTGCCTCAGCAAGTCCGCCCTCAGCCGACATTATGAACCAGCGGCGCGCTTCGTCGTAGTTAAGTGGAATTCCCATGGCGTTGTGAAACATTAAGCCTAGATTATACTGTGCAGCAGGGTGGCCTCCCTCTGCAGCTTTGCCAAACCATTTTATAGCTTTCTGATAATCTTTCTTAACACCTTCGCCCTTCTCAAAATTAACAGCAAGATCATATTGAGCTAAAAGCACACCGTTATTGGCTGCCTGCTGTAACCACTGGGCAGATTGAGATTGATTACGCTTTACACCCAAACCAAAACGGTGAATAAAACCTAATTCATATTGAGCTAGTGTGTGATTCTGATCAGCGGCCTGTTTGTACCACTTATAGGCCTGCTCATAATCTAGTATGACACCGTGTCCATAGAAATACATAATACCTAAATTGTACTGCGCAGCCGCATAACCTTGGTTCGCCGATAACCTAAACCATTCAACGGCTTTAACAAAATCCTGCGCAACTTCATCATTACCATTAAAATAAATTTCACCTAATAAATTCTGGACGATGGCATCCCCTTGAATGGCAATCCGTTGCTGATTTTCAAAAGGGGTGCCCGCTAAAATAGAATTAATTGCTAGAACGCTGAATACGAAGGCTTTTATTGGAAACATTAAATAAATCTACTCAAAATAACTGGCTCAATTCTAATGGACTTTCCAGAGTTTGAAAATCATAAATTGATATTTAATATCTTTACTCGCTTCGAAAACTAGACCGATCGATCTATCATTAAACCAGTCCAAATAAGCATAATCTATAAAGCAACTCATCTTAGGTTGGGTATTTTTTGACAGGTATTGTCCAAAGTGTCTGAAATTTAAAGCAAGTCTATTGATGTTGGTAATTAGTTGGGAATAACTTTCTCCGAAAATCGACTCAGCCATGGGGTGGATAGGTCGTTCGAAGCTAATATTTGAGAAGGGGTCATCAGAGCTTCTAAAACTTTTAATCTTTGGTTAGAGTACTTGTCCCCAAAATAGCCAGCGATGCTAAACCACATGTGGGCCTTCACAAAATCACGAATATCAGGGTGACCAACAAAATGAAGCATGCCCAATCGATATTGCGCTACTTTATCGCCCTGTTTCGCTGCAATATCAAACCAAATGATCGCTTCTTTATGGTCGACTACTACTCCCTGGCCAAGCTCATACATAATGCCGAGGCGCGTAACTGCACCCGAATGGTCGTGTTCTGCCGCAGTAATGAACCATTTAATAGCCTCAGTAAAATCAATCTCTACGCCGAGACCTTTCTGGTAAGCTATTCCAAGCTCATACATTGCTTGAGAATTACCTTTAGCAGCTGACTTCCTCCACCATTTAACGGCCTGCGAATAATCTTGTATTACTTCGTCGCCGTTAAAATAATGTAAGCCAAGCTCAAATTGAGCTCGTGGCTCACCTGAGGCCGCTTCTCCCAGAGTCTCGATGAAATGATCATCGCAAAAGACAGTGAAATTGATGAGAACAATCATCCAAATCTTAAGACTCCGCAATATCATCTTGCCCCCAAAATTAAATTGACAGACTCTAATAATAACAACCCTAATAGGGGTTTTGAAAAGTCTAAATTGGTACTTTTTGATCTATATCAAACAAAAATAAATTTTAGAGAGCTACGAATGTCTAATAATTATGGGTTAGAAGGGTATTTTTTGGTGGCCATCTCATATTTTCTCATTGGCATGGAGTCGATCAAAGAAAATAAAGTCTTAGGATTAACTAAGCTACCAATCTTCCGAAGCTTAGGTGTGCCATCTTTACCAACTAAAATGAGACAAAATTCTGACTTCGGTATCTTAAATTTGTTGAGAAGCTTTTTGGATGGCCCAGATGGAACTCCGTCTATGTAATAATCACCCGTGTCAGCAAAGGCCGATATAATAACCAGATCACGATCAACTAAATCGATAAGCTCTGAGTTTAAGAGATGTGATTGTTTCTTGAAAAGTGTATTGGAAGCTGAAGGTGCAGAAATTAAGATCAAACGGTTACGCCAGAGAAATTCGTCCAGAACTTCTCCAGCGTTTACATTTGGCGTTAGCAGCATTACACAACAAACTAATAATACGCCGATTCTGATATATGACCTAAATCGCTTCTGCAAGCAGGGACTCGATGTCACGAGTTATAGATTTTGGTTTCGTCATTGGTGCAAAACGCTTAACAACTTCACCATTGCGATCCACTAGGAACTTGGTAAAATTCCAGCCGATCTTCCCGCCACGAGAGCCTGGCGCTTCATTTCTTAGCAGAGTAAATAGCGGATGTGCATTAGACCCATTAACATCAATCTTTTTGAACATTGGGAAAGTCACTCCATAGTTCAAGGTGCAAAAGTTTTTAATTTCCTCGGCTGTACCGGGTTCCTGGTTCCCAAACTGATTACAGGGAAACCCTAATACTTCAAAGCCCTTTGCCTTGTAGGACTTGTATAATTTCTCGAGTCCCTTGTACTGTGAGGTTAATCCACATTTGCTAGCTGTATTTACTATTAACAGTACTTTGCCGTCATATTCCGAAAGCGATATTGTTTCTCCGTTGATCAAGTCAGCCTCGATGGAATGCACCGAATTGACGGCGGCTTTTTTGGAGTGATCATGAGACTTATGGGCATGATCATGTGAGTGAGAGTTGGTCTTTTTGTGGTCCAGACATCCGCACGAACACGCGAACACTGAATACGATATAGTGGTTACTATTAAAAGTAATATTTTGGTAAGTGATAACATAAGTTGGCCTTTGTCATAGTGGTTAGAATTAATATCCAGTTTAACAATAGATTAGAATGAGTTTAATACCAGACTTATGTTGGAACATTGAAAACCTTATGTGCTTAAAATGTTCAAGAAAAAGCTGAAGCATCTGAGAGCATTTTCACGTAAATAAATCCACCTTTGAAAACAGTTCTATTGCTAAGAATTGTGAGCCAGCAAAATTTAAATGATCATCATCGTAGGAAAGTATCTGTCCATTTCTCATTGGATGACATAGATTTTTTTCGTTTTCACAAAACGTGTCGATGGGTTTAATTTGTAAATTGACTTATCTAAAAATTTGAGTAGCTCTATAGATTTTAAATGTCTTTAAAGCTCAATTGCTAGTAATAGGAAAAAACCCGCCAGCAAAGTGATGAATATCATTGAGAACAGTGCGGGAAATATTCTTAATGCTCTTCGCTTCAGGTAAGTAGATAAATGCCAATATCCCTCTCTTCCATGATTAGCAATTTGATTCGCGATTAGAAAACCACTAATCACGAAAAATAAATCTACCCCAAGGTAACCACCTGGTAATAAAGTAGAATCTAAATGAAACAGAAGCACCGCAAGAACAGCAATTCCTCGTGGCCCCTAGTGGTCAAGACGATATTTCATTTTTGCGATAGTAAGTAGTTGGTTTCACTATGTCCAATAATTATTGGATTTAATTAATACAAGCCATGATGCAATTGTCACTGTTAAGATCTAAGGTTTCATACCAGACATCATATGCAAAAACCATATGAAGCTAAGTGATAAGTGTTGCTTCGCCTAGAA
>CEUK01018388.1_pt1 | contig 13015 bp, 11 predicted proteins | sample 356451 | NCBI WGS metagenome assembly CEUK01 (sample SAMEA2622843, study PRJEB7988) | marine metagenome | isolation source: saline water (ENVO:00002010), including
TAACCTGCAAGAGTTCCGCCCACAGTATCTCCAACTTCTTCATGATGAAGAAGCAATCGTTCACTATTCTTTATCAATTTATTGAGGTCAGAGTACAAGACACTTAAAACTGTATTTAAGTGACCGCCTATAGCTATAGGACGGTGGACACATTCAATGTCAAATTCTTCATAGTTATGAAGATTATGATTTGCTGGAATTATCGAAATAACTCTTTTAAAGTCATTTCGTCGTATCCAAATTAGCTCTTCAACACGTCTCACTTTTCTATGTTGCGGACCATATCCTCCGGGTCGTTCACATACTGCTAGCCGATCTGTAATGATCCAAATGAGGTTTCGTGGCTGTATACCTTCAGCCCATTTCCCTCTCATATTTAGCTGGCGCAACTGTTTCTCCTGTTAGGTTTAGCCCTCACAGAATCTTAGTACCTGTGTGAGCTGTTCCACCCCTGATATTGGTATCTTATGCAAGATTTTTAAACACTTGACAGTTTTTAGTCAAGAGATGGATCATAACTCCAAAGATCTGGAAGGTTTCTATACTTTTCTGCTACATCAAGCCCATAGCCAATTACGAAATCCGGAGGAATTTCAAAACCAACGTATTTCAGCCCTAATTCACCAACTTGCCGCCCGGACCGAACGAGTAGTGCGCAAACTTCAAGTGACGTTGGGCCTCTAGATTCAAGGTTTTTTCTTAAGTAATTGAGTGTAAGTCCACTGTCAATAATATCTTCGACAACGATGACATCTCGTCCGCTTAGATCTATGTCAAGATCTTTGACTATTCGAACAACCCCACTAGTTTTTGTAGCATTCCCATAGGAAGAGACTGCCATGAAATCAAACTCAATAGGTAGTGAGATTGCGCGAGCAAGATCTGCCATATATATGAAAGCGCCTTTTAGGACTCCAATTAACAAAGGTGCTTTGTTTTCATAGTCATTTGTGATTTGTTGTCCGAGTTCTTTTATTCGGTTTTCTATTTGTTGCTCACTGAGCAGGATTTGTCCTGGAGGTTTTAGTTGATCATTCATAACGTCGGCACACTAACCCAGATATTGAACTGAGTTGTGCATCTCTTAGATTTCTTTTGGCGGAACAATCCTTAGAACTCGATTGGTTCGTTCTACTCTCCATCCGGATCCAATATCGGTGGAGCGTATTTCCAGAGAAGCAACTGCGAGAACTCGGTCAATGGTTGCAATGTCCGGTGGGTGGTCATCATCCCGATTCTCCCATATCCAATTCCGAATTGATTCTCTTGCAACTGCCGTGTGAGCTTCTGATAACTCATCACAATTTGTAGGGTTGATCTTTTCTGATTCAGCTTTGAGAAAATCGGCTCCTGATCTCAATATGTCTGCTTGCCTTTCAAGGATTGGAACAAGATCTCTGTCTGAGATGGAGTTCAAAAGCGGGAGGATTTGATGCCTGATTTGATTACGGCGGAAGAGTAGGTCTTCGTTTGAAGGATCTTTGAAATAATTAATGTTGAATTTGTGACAGACTGCTTCAGTTTCTAGTCTTCTTAGTTTTAAAATGGGTCGCTGAAGTGATGGGCGGATACCTGAAAGACCATGCCAAGCACTTCCACGAATTAGAGCTAACAAAATAGTTTCTGCTTGATCATCTGCTGTGTGTCCTGTGAGTACATTTTCGGGGAGGACCGAATATCGTGCTTTTCTTGCTCTAGCTTCAAGATTCGGGCCTGTTTGTACTTCAATTGCTACAGATTCAAAAGTCGCTCCGAGTGATTGTGCGGTTTGGAATACGAAATCTGCTTCTGCATCAGAATTCTTTCTTATCCCATGATCAACATGGATCGCTTTCACTTCAGAGCTGACTTGAGTAGCTAGTACCAAAAGCGCCATAGAGTCAGCTCCTCCAGAGACTGCGCACTCTAGAGGACCTTCTGGGAAAGTACAACGATTCAATAGGTCACTGATCACAATGGTCATCTTTAAGTATTTTTGTAAGGAACGCCAATAATTTATTGATTATTGATTCTATTGACCCATGCCGCTGGAGATTTGATCTCGTCAAGGTTAGGAAGATTCTCCGGTTTTTCCCATGCCCTGTCAAGAAGTTCAGTCCCACCTACGGCTTCAACTTCTTCAATAAAATTTTCCCCTGCTTGGTATTGGTTAAGTTTCGCTTCAAAGCCAGCGATCTTTTGGAATATTCTAGTAAAGCCCTTCGCTGAGTTTCGTCTAGCTCGGAATGTCTTTGCGAAAACATCAGCATTAGTTACATGACCAGCGCCTGCACGGTCCATAGTTACGTCTCCATGGCCTTCAAGTAAACTCATCATTCCAGAGATTTGATTTAGCGTCCCGCGCTGTTCGGGGGTGGTAAATAAGGTCGGCAGCCCTCCATCTTCAAAAATATCTTCACCAGTTTTCTTTGCTTCAACTATTCTTTTCGCAGCATCACGCAACATCTCTGGATCGGGATCGACTGCCTCTAATGTTTTGTTAACTAAGCCAAGAAAATGATCCCTTAACCATGGAACACCAGTGAATTGAGCCCTATGTGTACACTCGTGGAGAGCTAACCAAAGACGAAATTCTTCTGGAGGAAAACCATATTTCTTTTCGATAGCCAATACGTTAGGACCGACATAGTAGACGATGTCTTGGTCTTCAGGATTCTCGTCTTCGATGATAAGCAGGTCATATTGGCCAAGTACTCTTCCGGACATCCACCCAAGTAGCATCCCCATTTCTGCGCCACTAGCTTTTGAACCGAATTCTTTGAGTAATGAGGTATCAGAATTTACTAATTTTTTTGATAGTGGTTTGAGTAAACGTTGAAATGAATCGATATTTGCATCAATCCACATAGGCCTGTCCGCCACTCTGCCGCGAGCGTTTCCCATTTGCGATACTAAACCAGTTGTCTCTGCTACGAGTTCCTCTGCTTGGGCAGTAAATCGTTCAAAATCCGGGGATAAAGTTGCGTAATGATAGGAAGATACAGCACTATTTCGGTCCCCGATTTTTGTTGCAACCTGCCGTGCTAATTCCCAATCGACCGATGTATCGGCCACGTTACAGTTCCGGATTTGGTTTCTTATACTTTGGTGGATACTTGGGTCGAACGACTTTAACGAAATATCCACCTATAACAGCTAGGACTGTCAACACAGTAGCGGGCGTTAGAACTACCGCTAACCACCAATGCCATTCCGCAGCTAAAATTTGCATATAAAGATCGTACTCCCAAATCAGTGTTGACTGACACCTTAAACATAGAGAACATAAAAATATTTGGGTTTATTAAAGATCTCCGATACCAATTTCTCCAAGATCAATTCTTTGGAGAGTTTCGCTTATCTTTAATTGCAAAGCTGGGGGGGCTTTCACCGTATCTTTCTGTGCCATCGCTAACTTGAATCGGATCTCTATTTCAAATGCATTTGTGCATTGTATGCACATACCAAAATGGTTTCTGACTGATTGTATGACTGATGGATTAGGAACGCCATCTAGGACTCGCATGATAAGTTGCTCCGAGTCTTCGCACTTGTGTTCCGGTGGCAACTCAATAAACTTTCGCAATTCACTACTTTTCCGAGAAAGTCCAGAGCTACTATTTGGCGGCAGGTTCAGATTATCGGTCATTTGATTTTACCCCTGCAGTTTCTAATTCTTCAGAATCATTTTCATTGTTTTGATAAATCAACCGTCTTGACGTCATGTAGTCTAACAACTGATCTTTGAGCTTTGCTCTTGCACGGTGTAACCGCGACATTACAGTACCATCAGGAATTTCCAAGATTTCAGCGATTTCTTTATAAGAAAATCCTTGAACGTCCGCAAGCAGAACTACTTGTTTGTAACTACTCGGAAGAGAATCTACAGCTATCTGAATTTCATCATCAGTAAGTCTTTCAAAAAGCGCATCCTCGGCACTAATACCAAGTTGGCGACTTGAAGAAGTATCCAAATTAGTTGAAAGGTAAGCAGATTCAATATCTTCAACTTCATGCTCATCGAAGCTTCTTTGTTTTTTTCGGTAAGTGTTAATGAAGCTATTAGTTAGGATGCGGAATAACCACGCTCTTAGATTGGTTCCTTCGTTGAAGCTTTCAAATGCTTTATAACCTTTAAGGTATGTTTCTTGAACTAAGTCTTCGGCGTCAGCAGGGTTTTTAGCGAGGCGCAAGGCGTGTGAATAGAGTTGATCCATATAAGGCATTGCATTCTCAGCGAATTTATTCTGGTCTGCCATATAAGTAGTTTATCTAAAAGCACTGGTTATACCGTATTGAATTATTGATTGAACTTTTGAGCCCGAGAGGGGAATCGAACCCCTGACCTATTCATTACGAGTGAATCGCTCTGCCAACTGAGCTACCCGGGCGGAACTGTAATCTTGCAACGTAGAGTGTACTAGTGACCTGCGCTGTGGCAATCATTTAATTTAATTCAGATAAAGAGATCAAAAGTGAGGTCAAAAGAAGCTTCTCATTAGCGTTACGTTTCATTACTCCATTTGCTTTTTTGATTATGTTTACTGCACGAAGGCTTCCTTCATCAGGGTTTAGACGGATTTTTTCTTGAAACATAGTTGCAAATATCGAGAATCCGAACTCAAGTTCATCAGTTCTGAATCGTCTTATTTCTCGTTTATGGTTAGCTTCAAGTTGACTTCTAACACCAGTTTTAATGCCTAACTGCTTTTCATCATCAAGTAGATCTTTTATTTCCCGATCATGTTTTTCAGCAAGTATTTCTTGTGCATCATCAATTGCCTTTTGGATTTCGTTGACGGAGGCCGTTATTGCATATCCTTCTGGCTTAAGGTTCTCTAATATGCTTTTCCACAATTCGTAACGGTAGGAAATATTGGGGTCTGCTATTAAATCGTTGGCTCTATCAATATCTCCCCTGGCAGCGGTGATTAATAGTTGGATAGTTTGAGGATCTTGAACGTGCTGAGTTAACCAGGCATTCATCTTTGAATCAGAAATTTGATTGAATTGAACTTGATGGCATCGAGACGCAATCGTTATTTGGTTTTTAGGAACTATTTCTGAGAGGAGAATTATGATCACTGACTCTGGTGGCTCCTCAAGAGTTTTGAGAAGACGACCAACAGCAGTTTCATTGGCAGTGTGAAAACGATTTGCGACTATGATTTTTTTCGGTCCTTCAATTGGCGACCTTGATGCTTCATTGATGATCTCCTGCACGTCATCATCTCTATATTGATTACCAGTTGGTTCGACCCTGATTAGGTCTGGGTGCTCACCCTTTCGTATTAAATTCATTGTCCTTTCTTCACTGTGGTCAGGATTAGTATGATTCATGATCATCGCTGCGAAAGCTTTTGCGGCGTCCCATTTGCAGGAGCCTTTTGGACCCACAAACAAATAGGCATGAACAGGGTTTTGAGAGGACTTACGTAGCTGGGCGACAGCGGAATCTTGATCTATTACATCCTGGAATAGGTCTTCTGGACTCATTTCATCCTTTTCTTATGGGAGTTGAAGCCTGTCATAGATCGCCTGATCAACATCTTTTGCTACATTCTCTTGAGTTTTTGTTCCGTCTATTATGACCCACTCATCGTTGTTGGTTTGAGCCATTTCTAAATATCCTTTGCGAACTCTTTTATGGAAATCAATGTTTTCTTGTTCAAATCTGTCCGGACTCTTTCCGCGACGTTTAAGGGATTCTTCGACTGGGAGATCTATCAAGATGGTTAAATCAGGAGTTAATTCTTTGGTAGCAAAGAGAGATAAGTGCAGAACCTCATCTATTGGTAAACCACTCGCATAGCCTTGATATGCCAGTGAAGAGGCAATGTACCTATCAGTGACGACGTGCTGCCCTTTCGCTAAAGTCGGATTGATTAACTCTTGGACAAGTTGAGCTCGGGAAGCTGCCATGAGAAGAGCTTCTGTTCTTAGTGCAAGAGGCGATATCGGGTTTAGGAGTATAGATCGTAATGATTCCCCAACTGGCGTTCCTCCTGGCTCTCTGGTGAATGCGGCGTTTATTTTTGCTGCAACGCGTTCTGCTTGTGTTGTTTTTCCGCTCGCATCTCCGCCTTCAAAAGCAATAAACTTAGCTTTCACTTTTCGGACTCTCCTCGGTTTGTTTTTCTGGGTTGTCAATAAATATGTTACGGACTGATGTCAGAGCTAAAAAGCCTGCACCAATGATGATAAGCGATGCTAGCCACAGCGTCACACGAACACCAGGTACAAATATTTCCCATCCAAAGATAGTGATTCTTTTCTCAAAGAATTCTTCGGATAGACCATTGAAAGTAGCTGCAACAAAGGGACCTACTGACATTGCGATAATTAAAGAGAGTCTGACAATGGTATAAACCGCAGAGAATATCCTCCCTCGCAAGTTTTCAGAAACGCTTATTTGAAGAAGCGTGAACCCTAGGACATAAATTGCTCCAGCGAAAACACCGAGTAGGCCTATAAGTGAGGCTGCGGGCCAAAGCCCTGACATCGATGTAGCAAAAAAAAGTGATATTCCCGCACCAAATACTGAAACGACAAACAGTCTTACTTGACTTATTCGTTGTCGCGACAAGGCAATAAAAGCTACTCCTATAGCGACCCCTATTCCAAGAGCTGTTTGGAGTACTGACATCCCGTCTGCTGGATTTTCGCCTAAAACGTCCTTAGCAAAAATTGGTCCCAACGGGATGAGCATCCCGCCACCAATAAGACCAGCACCTAAAGCTGCGCATACTGCTCGTACAACCGGATTTACAAATATGAATTCCCATCCCTCACGTAATTCGTCAATTGTTGATTTCAGATCTAGCTTTGGTCTTTTCTTATCTTTGACAACTTCTTTTGATGTTCTGTGTGGAATAGAAATGAAGTAAATCATTACTGCTGAGAAGAGGAATGTTAACGAGTCTGCATAGAAGCCTAAACCTATCTGATCAGCGTTAATGCTTTCTGCTCCGGGCCATGTTTCTACCTTGTCTGCAAATCTCCCAAGAAATATAAATAAGCTCGCAGCTATAGGAACTGTTCCATATGTGGCTGCCATTTGTAGTGAATTTACTGTTGTGAGACTCTCTTCAGGAACAATGCTAGGTACAACAGAGTCTTTGGCAGGAATCCAAAGGAGAGTGAAGATTTCTAATGCGAATGACGCTAATACGAGGTGCCAGACGGTTGTTGCGAATGGGAGCATAAGAAGAATGGCAACTCGCCCTAGATCGCATAAGATCATGACTTTTTTTCTATTCCATCTATCGACTAAAACTCCTGCTAGCGGGGCAAGGAATAAACCCGGGATGATTCTTGCGGTGAAAACAAATCCAACTGCTGTTTCTGGTGTTCCCCCTCCTAGTTCTGTTGCTGCTGCAGCTATGGCTAAGAACCCCAACCAGTCGCCTAATGATCCAACTAACTGAACTAGCCAGAGCCGAAAATACTGGTAGCTTCCAAAGACCTTCTCAACCCATTGTGTAGCGGCAACTCTTTGATAATCGGCGACGCGATCTCCATATCGCTGAGAGTTTGATGAACCATTTTCCACGACCACAGAGTACCGTCTTAATGACGCCTGATCATGTTGTGTATGAAAAGTATCTAGTTTTGTTGGGCGCGCCGATCGGCTAATAATTCCTTTGCCCGCTCGCTTGTGATCTGTTCTATGGAATCTCCGAGTTGGAGACTTGCGTTCGTAGTGCCATCAGTGACGTATGGTCCAAATTTTCCTGTCTTAACTTCTATCGGTTTGCCTGAGACGCTATCAATTGCAGGTTTTCCGTCATTGTCTTTCAAAATAATGGTCTTTGTTTGACGACGTTGAAATTTCTTCGGGGTTGCAAGCAGAGATAAACAACCATCAAGGTCAATTGAGAAAATGTCATCCTCGCTGATGCTTCGTGTTTGGACGCCGCAGTCATCTCCCTCGATACGAATATATGGGCCAAAGGGGCCGTTGTGCACTGTGATCTTCTCATCTTTAAGGAGTTTGAATTTAGCTTCACCTTTTTTAGGTGGGGGGTCTATTTCAATAGTGATTGTTTCTTGTATTGGCAGTTCTCTGGGAAGACTTAGAACGTTAATTGCGTCTTCTATAGTAATATTTTCAACTGACATCTTCTCAAGTAGCGAAGCTGTCTTGGGTTTTGGTGCGTCTTTTAATTCTTGGCGTTCTGTAAGTGTCTTCAGGATGCTTTCTATAGTTGAGAACTCATTAAGGGTGGCTAATAAATTCTCTAAGATTTTTATCTTGTCCTCTGCTTTATCCATTCTCGAAATCTGTTTCCAGTAACCGGCATCGATCAATAATTCTCGCAAACGGAAACCCACAGGTTCATCAACATTATTTGCTTCCCAGGAATTAAGGTTCTTGATGAGTTTTCTTACTGCTTTAGCGGGTTTATCTTGGAGGAGTTTTTGCTGAGCTAGGGCCTCTTTAAACGAAATCGCTTCGTTCGCAGCAATGTGTTCAATATTTTCAATAGATTTTTTTCCTATCCCGCGCTTCGGTTCGTTCAAGATTATTTTTATAGCATTGTCATCATCTGGATTTGCTGCTGCTTGAAGATATGCGCAGGCAACTTTGATGACTTTTAGATGATGTGGTTGTTTCATCAGGCGACCTTCTTTTGATGACATAGGAGGCCACTTAGGGAAATCTCCTAGCGATACATATTCGCCAAATGATCCGTTTCGAAGGTAGACAGGCAAACCTTTGGAGGGGTCATATCCAAGAATTCTCTTGATCTGAGTTGTTGCAGTTATTTCAATAGCCTTTTCTCTATTGACCCATCCAAGGACAGTATCTGGTTGTGATGCGAGGTCAATAAGGTCTTTGGCTTTCTTTGTTGTCAGCTCATCAAGGGGCAGCGTTGGGGGTAGAGAAGCTGTTTCTCCATCAACTGAAATTTGCACGTATGGTTTCTGGTTTGCAAAACGTGCAAAAATATACTGCTCGGTTTCTTGATCATGCCCAATTGAATGCGCAGCTTCGTGGCGAATTCTTGGTAGGTCAACTTTGATTTGGTTTTGGATATTATCAATTCTTGATTCCCACCCACTTGTTTGAAAGTACCAATCGTTTAGGAAATCATCCCGATTAAGAGTTCCATCAGCGATGAGATCTAATTTCTGATTTAAGTTTGCCGTGTACTCGTATTGAACTTCGTCTTTAAATTCATTTTCTGAAAAATTTGTAGCAACGAATGCTTTGACCGTAGGGACTAAAGCGCGACCGATTTTATGGGTATATTCTCTTGCTTGAATTTTTCCGATCGTTGCTGCAAACGTTGAAGGTCTACCTATTCCTGCTTCTTCCATCCATTTAACTAGTGATGCTTCTGTGAATCGGGCAGGTGGTTTAGTTTCGTGACTATGTATATCAATATTTTTAGCTGTGACTTTTTCGCCTTCTTCTAAGTCTGGAAGGATGGAAGCGTCCTCTTGGTCTGCTAATTCTTCAGATACATCCTGATAGATTTTTTTGAATCCTGAATGCGTAATCGTACGCCCAGTTGAGCTGAACGTAGCGTGATATATATCCAATTCAGGAGTTTCACCTTCGAAGGTGACTCGTTTTGTTTCTCCAGTTTCATCTGTCATTTGAGAAGCTAGGGTTCTTTTCCAAATTAATTCGTATACGGAAAGTTGGTCTTTATTTAGTTCATTTTTGAGTTCTTCGGGTGTGCGAAAAGTTTCGCCGGCTGGACGTATGGCCTCGTGGGCTTCTTGGGCACTCTCGCTTTTAGTAACATACGTTCTTGGTTTATCTGGGAGGTAATCAGCTCCGCATAGTTCCTCGACCTCTTTACGAGCTGCATTGAGTGCTTGGTCTGATAAGCCGGGGCTATCCGTTCTATGGTATGTGATGTAGCCATTCTGATAGAGCCCTTGTGCTATTGCCATTGCGGCTCCAGAAGATCCTCCAAGCTTGTTTATTACTTCCTGTTGGAAGGTAGAGGTTGTAAAGGGAGGTTTAGGTTGCCGTCTATAGGGGGATGTTTCTATTGATGTTATTCTTAGAGGTTCGTTGGTAAATTGTTCTTGAACTCTCGCTGCGTTTTCCTCTGAGAGGACAACGACTTCATCTGGTCTTTTGAGTTCGCCATTTTCATTGAAATCATTTTTGCCTGAAGCAACACGTTTATGATTTATACCGATTAATTTTGCATCAAAGCTGAGTGAATTATTTGAATTAATTTCTGCAGTGGCGCTCCAATAAGCGGTGCTTTTAAAACGGATTCTTTCTCTTTCTCTTTCTACTATTTTTCTGAGTGTCGGGCTTTGGACACGACCTCCGGTTGCTCCGCCACCTATTACTTGTCGTGCCAGGCCAGATAGATCGTAGCCAATAATTCTGTCTAAGACTCTCCTTGTTTCTTGTGCGGAAACCTGGTTCATATCAATAGCTCTTGTATTTTGTAGAGCTTCAAGGATCGCCTTTTCCGTAATTTCATGGAATACCATCCGGTAAACCGGAAGATCAGGTTGGAGTACCTCTACTAGATGCCATGCTATTGCTTCACCTTCTCTATCTTCGTCAGTAGCTAGGTATAGGGCATCAGCTTTTTTTAAAGCTCTTTTTAATTGTGCAATAGTCTTCTGACTTTTTAGACTTTCGACATACCATGGGACCCAATTTTTTGTTCCTAGCTGTTGCTGGAGTTTTTTTACAAGGGGATCTGATTGTGAGCCACTATTTGACTCAATTCCAAATTTTAGCAAAGTGGGGTTTTCTATATGAATCGATTCGAGAAACCTCTTATCAGCCTTAACGTCCTTGGGTTGAATCAGGTCTCGTATATGCCCGACGGAAGCTTCGACAGTATAGTCATCTCCTAAAAAACGAGAGATTGTTTTTGCTTTCGCTGGGGATTCAACTATGACTAGTGATTTCGGCACTATGGACCTTTCATCATATTTTGGTTAAAGAAATTTTGAAGTTTGCTAGCGAACGGAGAGGGTAACGCAAAAAAAACTATTTTCAATGCATTTTAGAAAATTCAATCTTTTCGGTACTGGCTCATGAGATATGTCTCTTTGACAATTCTTGTATCTTAATAATGAATTTTGATGGCGAAAAGCACACTTATTCGGAACTACTTGTAACTACTTCGTTAACATCTTTTGAGCCAGCACGAAGTAGCAATAACCCCAAAATGCCAGCAAGAACCGAGGCAAAGAGGATACCTATCTTCGATTCATTGATGATTGTCATGTCATCAAAGGCAAGATTAGTTATGAACAGTGAAACGGTGAAACCTATCCCGGCTGTGGCTGCCAGTCCGAGTAGCGAAAAGAAATTCAGTCCAGACGGTGCAGTTGTAAAGGGTAGCTTCATTCCAAGCCACGTCATGAATGTGATACCGAAAATCTTTCCTATTATTAAGCCAAGACCTACCCCCCATGTAACTGGACTGGAAGCAGCGTCTTGAAGTAACCCGTCTCCCATGTTCACTCCTGCATTAGCAAGGGCGAAAATAGGGATAATAATGAAACTTGAAATTGGGTGTAGTGCGCTTTCAATTCTTTCTGCTACTGAAACTCGAGACTCTCGGAGCTCCATAGCTGTTAAACGAACATCAACAGGGTATATGTTCTCCCCCTTATCTCGAAGCCACTCTAATGCGGCTAGACCCTCCTCTTTGGTTTGTTGCGGCTTCGCTGGCGTTGCAAGTCCTAGGGCCACACCTGCAATAGTTGCATGAACTCCTGACTCAAAGGTAGCTAGCCAAAGTGCCGTCCCCAGGGCTATGTAAATTGGGATGTACCAGATATGAAGTCTTCTCAGCAAAATAATAATCCCCATAATCATAAGCGCTGTTATGAACCAACTTGTAGAAAGATCAGATGAGTAGAAAATAGCAATAATAATGATGGCACCGATGTCATCAGCTATGGCTAGTGACAGAAGAAAAACTTTTAAAGGTCTCCCTATTTTGTTACCAAGCAGGGATATGACGCCGACAGCAAATGCAATATCTGTAGCCATTGGTATCCCCCACCCAGAAGAAGCATCACCACTTGAATTAAATGCCACATATACAAGAGCGGGAAAGACCATCCCACCGATTGCAGCTATTACAGGTAGAGCTGCGGCTTTGGGATCCTTTAGTTGACCGCTGACTAGTTCTCTTTTAATTTCAAGGCCTACAACAAAAAAGAAAACGGCCATGAGCGCATCGTTGACGAGCGTTTCAAGGGTTAGATGATGCGACTCCCCCCCCATATGGTAACTTCCTATGACAAGTTCAAAGTCGGTATGCCAAAAGTTATAATAACTATCTGACCATGGAGAGTTAGCCCAAATCAACGCAGCTATTGTTGCCAGGAGTAGAACGACACCACCCGATGCTTCGACATGTAAAAATCTTCTAACTGGCTTACCGACTCTTCTGGCTAAACGGCCATCTCCACCCAAAAACGTCCATTTCGGAAGGTCAGGTATTGGAGTGTTGCTAGCCATTTAACTGTGTCCTTTAACTGAGTTAAGCACTATTAAACGTATCCGACTTGGGTTGAAATTAAATACTTACAAATAAATTGTGATTGATTTCACTGAAAGAATCGTATTTCTCCTTCTGCTGCTTCAACCACGTCTTGCACGGCTTGATGAAGCGCTGCGTGTTGTAATTGAAATTCCTGTATTTCAGGGTCTACTTGGTCACTTGCTATGGGGAAACTAAGAGAGTCACTTTCTCCGTTGAGGCTTTCAAATTCCTTATCCCAATCTGTTTGGATAGCTTTTCGTTCTAGGAACATGCTTGGAGCTTGGAGAAGAGCCCTATCAAGATCATTGATAATTGCCAAAATTACATCTGTTGTGGTTAAAACTCCTGGAGTTGCGATTAAATGTAGCGCTTGGAGTTTTCGCATTGCCATAGCAGCAATCATTTCTGATTCGCCTAACTCAGTGATTGCCGAGTCAATTTCGGTTAAATCAATGGTTACATTTGGTTGGACGTCAAACCATTTTCGTAATGTGTTGAATAAATTTTCAGCAACTGTGTGCAGAGCTAGAAATGAATCCGGT